>ERZ824575.1089-NODE-1089-length-27884-cov-4.650257_pt1 | contig 27884 bp, 20 predicted proteins | sample MGYA00519470_ERZ824575 | MGnify/ENA primary metagenome ERZ824575 (study PRJEB31778, sample SAMEA3449170) | human gut metagenome | biome: human gut; feature: human-associated habitat; material: faeces | place: United Kingdom | collected 2010/2012 ...
ACATCTTCATGGAGAAGAACGGCATCCACATCATCGACCTGCACAAGACCGTGATCAAGATCGATGAGGCCGCTGCGGCTATCAAGCAGATCGCCAAGAGCGGTCGCCGCGTGCTGTTCGTAGCCACCAAGAAACAAGCCAAGGATATTGTTGCCGAAAAGGTGGCGGCTATCGGTATGCCCTACGTTACCGAACGTTGGGCAGGCGGTATGCTTACCAATTTCCCCACGATACGCAAAGCCGTCAAGAAGATGGCGACCATCGACAAGATGACCGCTGACGGCACATTCAACAATTTCTCCAAGCGCGAGAAGCTTCAGATCGAGCGTCAGCGTGCGAAATTGGAGAAGAACCTCGGTTCCATCGCCGACCTGACCCGTCTTCCGGCGGCCCTGTTCGTGGTCGACGTGATGAAGGAGTCCAATGCGGTCAAAGAGGCCAAACGATTGAATATCCCCGTATTTGCAATAGTAGATACTTGTTGTGATCCAACCGACATCGATTACGTTATTCCTGCAAATGACGATGCGTCGAATTCAATCGCCGTGATTCTGACCGCCATCTGCGCCGCTGTGGCCGAGGGTACGGAGGAGCGCCGTCTCGAAAAGGAGAAGGAGGCTCAGGAGGGTATCGTCTCCGAAGAGGAGGGCGCACCCAAGAAGGAGGGCAAACCCCGCATCAAGAAGGCCGTCAAGGCTACGATCGACGCCGAAGAGGCTGCCGTAGCAGAGGTCGTGGCTGCCACCGAGCAGGCTGCAACCGCCGCTGCCGAGAAGGTCGAGGCTGCCGCCGAGGCACAGGCCGAGTAATGCCCGATGAATACAGTAACCACACTTTATTAAAGAAAGGATAATTATGGAAATCAAAGCTGCTGATGTAATGAAGCTCCGCAAGATGACCGGTGCCGGCATGATGGATTGCAAGAATGCACTCATGGAGGCCGAAGGCGATTTTGCGCGCGCTCAGGACATCATCCGTGAGAAGGGTAAGCTGGTCGTTGCCAAACGTGCCGAGCGCAACGCTTCGGAGGGTGTCGTCGTAACGCGCATCGTGGGCACGAAAGCCTACATGCTGTGTCTCGCCTGCGAGACCGACTTCGTTGCTCAGAATGCCGAGTTCGCTGCTTCGGCCAATGCGATGATCGACATCGCCGTTGCCGCCGATGCTGCCGACAAGGATACGCTGATGGCCGTGAAGAACGCAGAGGGACGCACCGTCGAAGAGATGGTGACCGAGAAATCGGGACAGACCGGCGAGAAGGTCGAAATGGCCTATTACGCCCGTATCGAGGCTCCCTATTGCCACTCATACGTTCACTTCAACAAGAAGCTGGGTACGATTCTGGGCTTCAACAAGGTCGTTCCGGAGGAGGTGGCCCATGCGGTAGCCATGCAGGCTACGGCGATGGCTCCCATCGCGATCGACGTGGCCGATTGCCCGGCCGACGTAGTCGCACATGAGCGCCAGATCGCCATCGAGGCGATGAAGCAGGATCCGAAGAACGCAGGCAAGCCCGAGGCCATTCTCGAAAAGATCGCCGAAGGCAAGATGCGCAAGTTCTTCGAGGAGAACACACTGCTGAATCAGGAGTTGGTCGGTGAAAAGAAGACCATCGCCCAGTATATCCACGAAGCGGACAAGGAGGCTACCGTTGTCGCTTACAAGCGCTTCGCGCTCGAATCGTAAACGATTCTTTTTCCGAGAATGACGGCCGATCCTTCACTGGATCGGCCGTTTTCGTGTGTCCGTGCTGCGGCAGTGGCGGTATTGGTCTACACACATGTTGTTACGGCCTTTTATACGGTGCGGGTATTGTTTTCCGAATCGACCGGGGCGGGGTCGCGGGATTCTTTCAGTGTTATCGGTCGGGGAGAGTGGCAGTTGCGGTACTTCTGCGCCTTCGCTCTGTACGGAGAGATGATAATCTTCCGCTTGGATAGGCTTCGCCTCGGCAAAATACAAACGGGTTTGTTTTTGCCCTCGGCTTGCACTATCTTTGTCGAACCGAGAACCGTTTGTATCACTTCGGTTCGTAAGAACCGGATCGAGACCGAATTATGAAACGAATCGTACTTATCGGGGCCTTCGCCGTATCGTCCCTGTTGCCCCTCGGGGCGCAAAACGACGGCGGAATCAGCGACGGGATGTTGCTGCGGATACGTGCCTCCTACGAGGATACGCCTGCCGACCGCGCGCTGCGCAATGCGATCTGCAACAACGATATTCGCAAGCTGGTCGTCAACCAGCCGAATCAGGGCGAAATCGACACCTATTTCTCGCATCGGGTACCGTCGAAAGGCGTCACCGACCAGCAGCAGTCGGGCCGTTGCTGGCTCTTCTCAGGTCTGAACGTGTTGCGCGCCCGCATGATTGCGCGCTACGGACTGGGGGCCTTCGAGTTTTCGCAGAACTACTGTTTTTTCTGGGATCAGCTGGAGAAGGCGAACCTTTTCCTGCAAGGGGTTATCGACACCCGCGACGCACCGCGTGAGGATCGGACGGTCGAGTGGCTGTTCAAGAACCCGCTCAGCGACGGCGGCCAGTTTACCGGGGTTGCGGATATCGTGAGCAAGTACGGGCTGGTGCCTAAGGAGGCGATGCCCGAAACGTACAGCAGCGAGCATACCGCCCAGATGGCCTCCTTGCTGAAACTCAAATTGCGCGAATACGGGCTTTCGTTGCGTGAAGCCGCCCGCGACGGTGCGGAGAAGGCCGAACTCGAAAGCCGCAAGACGGAGATGCTGGGGGTGATCTACCGGATGCTCGTGCTCAATCTGGGCGAGCCGCCCGTGCGCTTCACGTGGACGCGGCGCGATGCCGAGGGGCGTCCGGTCGATACGCGCGAATACACGCCGAGGTCGTTTTTCGAAACCTATGTCGCCGACGATCTCACGGGCAACTATGTCATGCTGATGAACGATCCCACGCGCGACTATTACAAGTGCTATGAAATCGACTACGACCGTCATGTCTACGACGGCCGCAACTGGACCTATGTGAACCTGCCGGTCGAGGAGATCAAGCGGATGGCCGTTGCGTCGATTCGCGACAGCACGATGATGTATTTCTCGTGCGACGTAGGCAAGTTCCTCGACTCGGGGCGCGGTCTGCTCGACGTGGATAATTTCGACTATGAATCGCTCATGGGTACCACCTTCGGCATGGACAAACGCCGTCGCGTGGAGAGTTTCGCCAGCGGATCGAGCCATGCCATGACGCTTGTGGCCGTCGACCTCGATGCCGACGGGCGGCCGAAGAAGTGGATGGTGGAGAACAGCTGGGGGCCGTCGAGCGGTTACAAGGGGCATCTGATCATGACCGACCGCTGGTTCGATGAATATATGTTCCGCCTGGTGGTCGAGCGAAAATACGTGCCGCAGCGCGTGCTCGACGTCCTGAAACAGAAGCCTGTCCGCCTGCCGGCGTGGGATCCGATGTTCGCCGACGAAGAGTAAGAGAGAAGCGGGGCCGACAATCGGTTCCGCTTTTTATTTGCGGCAGATGCGGCGCAGGATCGCCAGCGGATAACGGCGCAGCGGGCGGAGGCGCATCCACCGCTCGGCCAGCCAGAGGTGCAGCCGTCCGCAGTCGACGATGCCGTAGATTCGCTCGCGGGGTATCGTCTCGGTCCCTACGGTGTTGCCGTCGCCCAGCAGGGTCACGCGCTCGTCGCCGACCGTGAGGATGCGGTGGACGACGAAATGGCCGTTGTCGGTTTCGCCCAGCACCACGTGTCCGCGCCGCAGATCGCCTTCGCGCAGGGGGCGAAGCGTGATGCGGCTGCCGCTTCGGAAGAAGGGCAGCATACTCTGGCCCAATACGCGGACGACGACTTCGCGTCCCGCGAGCAGCTGGTCGCGGGTTTCCGCAAAGAGCATACGGTTGGGAACGGTGCGTTTCATCGGTCGGCGATCGTCGTTTCGAACGAGAGCCGTGCGGCGTCGGCGTCGGGCAGGCACTCCAACTGGTAGACCGGCACGCGGGCGATCAGTTGCGAGAGCGTGTCGCAGATGTTGTCCTGCAATTGTGCGTCGTAGGCGAATGCCGGCGGGCACGAGGGGAGCAGCGCGCCGATCGCCCGGACGACCGGCAGTCGGGCGATCCGGTTGTGCGGAGCCTGGACCAATCGCACGAATGCGGCGATGGGGTAGCTTTCGTTGCGGTAACAGGGTGTTTTCCCGCTCCACGGCGACCCGAAGACGGTCGGCACGCCTTCGACGACGCGCACGATCGGCGAGTCGTCGTTGAGCAGTTGCGCACCGAGAATGCGCTCTCTCCACAGGCGCGTATGGGTGCTCTTCCCGGTTCCCGACTCACCCAGGAAGAGAACGGCGCGGCCCGAGTGGACGATTACCGACGAGTGGATGGCGATGCTGTGCGGATTATGGGCGATGCCGAAGCTCATCCACAGCCCGAATCGCAGCAGCGAGGGGTCGGGGCGGCCGTCGGCTGCGACGTTGCTCCGCACGAGCGGGTCGCCGTCGGCCTTGGCGAAGAGCACCGGTCGTTGCCCGGGTACGGTCATGTAGAAGAGCCGGCCGCCGTCGTAACGCCCGAAGTGGCAGTCGGCGACCGCCTCGTCGAAATCGAATCGGTCGAGTTCGCGGTAGCCGGCGAAGTCGTCGAGCGTCAGCGGTTCTGCCGGCGACAGCCTTATAAGCGGCTCGTTTGCCGCGCCGCAGGTCGTTTCGAAGGGCTTGAATCCGTTCAGCCCGCCTTCGCGCACGAGGTCGAGGTGTTCGCTGCGGATCAGGTCTTGTGCTACGAGATAGTCCATATCTATGCTGTTTTTTCTCCCAGGGTGATGATGCGGTCGCAATAGTCCAACGAACTTTCGCGGTGGGCGACGACGATGATCGTCAACTCGCGGTTGGCCTTCGACAACTCCTCGATAGCGCGGTTGATCCGCTCCTCGGTGCGGTTGTCGAGCGCCGAGGTCGCTTCGTCGAAAAAGAGGATATCGGCCTGCTTGTAGAGTGCGCGGGCGATGCCGAGCCGCTGGCGTTGCCCGCCCGAGAGCCGGCAGCCGCATTCGCCGATCGGGGTCTCCATTCCCTGCGGCAGCGTGTCGATGAACTCTTTGAGTTTGGCCGTTTCCAATGCCTGCGCCGCACGTCGGCGGTCGATCCGGTCGGGGTCGCAGCCCAGCGCCACGTTCTGCATGAAGGAGCTGTCGGCGATGAAGACACTCTGCGAAACGTATCCGATGGTGTTCTGCCACTTGCGGAGATTCGTTTCGTCGAGCGGCCGGCCGTCGATGGTGATGCGGCCCGCCGTGGGGCGGTAGAAGCCCAGCAGGATGTTGAACAGCGTCGTCTTTCCCACGCCCGACGCACCCCGTATGCCGATGCGCTCGCCCTTGCGGATCGTGAGCGACAGATCGTGCAGTATGTCGCGGTCGGGTGCGTCGTCGAAGTGGAACGAAAGCCTTTCGATGCGGATTTCCCGCTCGAACGGCATCCGTTCCTGTGTCGTGTCGATCCCTGCGGGCGTATCGTAGAGCCGTGCGTCGCGCAGCACGTCGATCGTGTAACGGTTGTAACGCAGCGACGTCCACGCCCCCATGATGCTGCGCACCGAGGGCATGATGCGCAATGCAGCGACGGCGAAGATGCCGAACAGCAGTTTCATTTGCGTGTTGTCCGTCCCGGCGCAGAACGCCACGAGGACGGCCATGCCGACGGTCAGTCCCACTTCGGTGAACATCGGGGGAAGCGCGGCGATCGTGGCGTTGCGCTGCCGCACGCGGATGATTTCATCCATCGAGCGGTCGAAGTCGCTCAGCATCGCGGGATAGGCGCCCGCGATTTCCAGGTCGGCATATCCGCGGAAGGTCTCGATCACGGTGCGCGACTTGCGCCGCTGCGCACGGTTCTCCTCCTCGCCGTAGCGGTTCAGGCGTTGCCGTACCAGGTAGTAGTAGAGCGCTACGGAAGGTACGAAGATAGCAAGCGTCAGCAGCGCTACGAGCGGATTGTAAATCGCCAGCGACCCGAATAGCAGGGCGAAGAGCACCGCTTCGCTGGCCATGGCGGCCACGGGCATCAGCACGCCCGTGACGAAGGTGAGGCACACGACGTTGACGTTGCGCGCCAAAACCGCCGAATTGGAGCTTTTGATGAATCCCAACCCCCGGTTGCGGTAGTCGACGTAAAGCCGGCGCGAAAGTTCCCGATAGAGGTCGTAGATGAAGTTGCGCTCGATTTTGTACAGGGCCAGATTGGCGAGGCTTTTGAACAGGATCACCGCTACGACACAGGCGCATACCGTGAGGATGAACGTGCGGTCGCTCGTGAATCCGCCGAAGTCGTAGAGCGCTGCCAGCCACCGGTTGGAGCGGATGCCTTCCGTGTCGAGGATGATGACGAGCACGGGAATCAGCACGGCCAGCCCCGCGAAGTTGAGCAATGCGCGCGTGAAGACGCTGAGCGTCACCCCTAAACTTCTCCGGCGGAACCGGTGCGGAATGATATCGAGAAACGGCGGTTTCATCGGATACAAAGATAGTGCAAGCCGAGCGCAGAACCAAATTTATTTGGGATTTGCCGAGGCGCCGCCTATCTAAGCGGGGCTTCCTATATTCAGTATTCTTCGACCTTTACGATCCGTTCCATGCGCACGTACCACAGATAGCCTTCCACCTGCGTGTATCCGATTTCGCGCAGCAGTTCGATGTATTCGCCGAGCTGCCGCCGGTGGTCGGGGTTTTCGCGGAGTCCGAACTTGTAGTCGACCACTACGGCGCGCCCCTCTTTCACCATCACGCGGTCGGGCCGCCGGATCGTCCGCTCGACGGTCTGCTCACGGCGCGTTCGCCGGATGCGGGTGCGGTGGGGGACGATGATCTCGTTCTCGTTGCGCACGATGTTCCATCCGCTGTCGAACCATCCGGCGACGAGTGGATCGTCGAACTGGCGACCGATCGCGGCCGCTAGCGCTTCGGCATCGGCGGGCGACAGCGCGGCGTCGGCGACCGCACGGCGGATGTTGTCGTCGATCTCTTCGCGCGTGGCCGCGTTCTCGAAGGCGCGGTGCATCAGAATGCCGAGATTGCGCGGGGCGAGTTCCACCTCCTCGCCCTGCTCGAAATAACGGTCTGACGGGAGCCGCAGCCGCAGGTCGGGGACGGTCGTAGGGTAGTCGTCCAGAACGACATGCAGCGGTCGTTCCGCCGACCGCTCCTCCTCGGGTTCGGGTGCGGCCGCGACACCGAACTCGAAGGTCTCGCCCGCCTCGCCGGCCGTATAACGGCCCGTAGTGCTGCCGAGCCGTGCGACGTCGCCGTCGTGTCCGAGACTTTGCAGCAGCAGCGACCCGACGTTGGCGCCCCGCTGCGACTGCGGGATGAAGATGCAGAGCACCTCGACGGCGCGCGTCAGCGCCACGTAGAGCAGGTTGATATTGTCGACGTGCGTGTAGACCAACTCGCGGTAGTAGGCTTCCGAAAAGAGCGATTCGCCCATCGTTCGCTTGTAGCGCACCGGAAATTCGCCGAGCGCCGCCAGCGGCGCGGTCTCCACCTGTTCGGTGCGCGGTGCGGCCCATACGACATTGTTGGCGCCGCCGCCCGTCTTGGGGTCGAGCGGCCAGTTGCAGTAGGGGATCAGCACCACCTTCTTTTCGAGTCCTTTGGCCTTGTGGACGGTCATGATCTCGATCGTCGATTCGCTCTCGTCGACGCTGAGCGAGCGTGCGGCCCCCTGCTCTTCCCACCAGTCGAGGAAGAGCGGAATGTCGGCCACGCGCCCCGTCGAGAAGCCGATGATCTGTTCGTGAATGGCTTGCAGATAGGCCGTTTCGCCGCTCCGGCGGTCGAGCCCGTAGCGCATGACCAGTTTCTCGAAAGCCTCTTCGGGCGACAGCAGGCGGATCGTGCGCAGGAAATCGGCCTCCTCCGGCGGCAGCTGCGCGTCGAACGCCCGTCCCAGGTAGCGGTTGTAGACGGCTTTGCGAACCGAATCCTGCTGTTCGACCGCCAGGCGGAGTGCCGCCGCGACGAAGCCGCTCACGGGAGCACGGCCGATGACGAGCGCCTCCTGCGTCATGATGTCGAACCGGTAGCGCGGATCGTCGTTGCGCCGTTTGAAATCGAGCAACTGTTCGGCCACGCGTGCGCCGTCGTTGCGTCCCCGCACGAGAACGACGATCTCCTTGGGACGGAACCCCCGGTCGATCGTCTCCTTGATCCGTTCGATCAGCGGCGGATCCCCGGCGAAGGTCTCGATGCGGACGTACCCTTCGTTGCGGCTCTGTTTGCAGGGGCGCTGCGTGTGCGACGCGTAGGCTTCGGCGAGCGTACGTCCCAGTTGCGCGGCGAGCGGTTGGGCGATGGCGCCTTTCGCGACACCTTCGTCGAGCGTACCGCACAGGGCCGCGCTGTCGATCTCCACGACTCGGTCGATTAGCAGGTTGTTGAAATTGACGATGCCGCGCAGGCTGCGCCAGTTCTCTTCGAGCGGCTTCACCTCGACGTTGTCCGCCCCCAACGCCTCGACGGCGCCACTGTGGAGAATCTTCCAGTCGCCGCCCCGCCAGCGGTAGATCGACTGTTTGATGTCGCCTACCAGGAGCACCGACGTCTGCTCGCTCTGCGCCATGGCGTTGTGCAGCAGCGGCAGGAAGTTCTGCCACTCCTTGACCGAGGTGTCTTGGAACTCGTCGATCATGAAGCGCTCGAAGCGGTTGCCGACTTTTTCGTAGATGAACGGCGCGTCGTTGCGGCCGATGAATTTCGAGAGGATCTGCTTGGTTTCGGAGAGGAACAGCACGTTCTGCTCGTCGCACAACTCGCGCACCTTGGCGTAGAGATCGGTCAGCAGTGCGAAACTGCGGTAATTTTCGCGCAGCAGTTCCGCCGTGTTCCACAGCCGGACGTGTTCGTCGTAGAATGCGCACAACTCCGCGAGCAGGGGTTGCAGCAGTGCGGCGGCCGCGACTACCGCAGGCGATGCGGTTTTCGTGCACCAGCCGTCGGTCGACAGTGCGCAGGCGCGTACCGTCTTCGTCGGCGGGACGATCTCGCCTGCGGCGACCTTGCGGAAGATTTGGGCGAAACTGTTGCGCCCGCCCTTGAAACTTTCGGGAGTGACGCCTGTCTGATTCATTCGTTCGACCGCCTGTTTACCAATCGCTTGGAAATGTCGTTTTGAAGCGGCGCTTCGGGTCGTGGCCTCGTTCACCAGCCGCACGAGCGTCTCCTTGTCTCCGGCTGCGGCCAGTGCGTCGCGATTGCGCTCCTTGAACAACTCGTCGCCCAGCGCGAGGATACCGTCGCGGATGTCCCACTTGGCGCCGTCGTCGATGCGCTCCTGCACGAAATCGGTCAGCCAGCGTTGCAGCTCCGGGTCGGAGGTGATCTGTTCGACGAGTGCGTCGGCGCTCTTGGTCAGTACCGATGCGGTCTCCAACTCGATGTTGTAGTTCAGGTCGATGCCCAGCTCCTTGATGAAGGCCCGCAGGATGCGTTGGAAAAAGCGGTCGATCGTGAGTACCGTAAAACGCGAATAGTTATGCAGAATGCGCGTGCGGGCCGTGCGGGCGCGGCGGCGGATTTCGGCCTCGTCGAGCCCCGTCTCGCGCCGCAGCAGGCTCATGTATCCGCTCCGCTGCCCCGACGCCAGCGTGTTGATCTCCTTCAGGATGCGCGTCTTCATCTCCTCGGTCGCCTTGTTGGTGAAGGTGACCGCCAGAATCGCGCTGTAACTTTCGGGACGTTCGATGACGTCGTGCACGTATTTGTAGGCCAGTTGGTAGGTTTTGCCCGATCCGGCGCTGGCGTTCAGTATTTTCGCTCTCACATTCGTCGCGTGTTTTCTACCAAAGGTACGAATTTCCCCGCAAATCGACGCGGGAAACGGGAATTTTCGTACCTTTGACTTCGTCTTAGATACTTCTGTCTCGGCATAATCAAGCTGATGCTTGCTTCTGCGCCCGACTTTTCGTATCTTTGACTGCGTCTTAGATACTCCGTCTCGGCATAATCAAGCTGGCGCTTGCTTCTGCACTCGACTTTTCGTATCTTTGGCTTTACCTTGGTTCGGATGCTGTGCCTCGGCAAAATGCTGCCTGCGTTTGCTTCTGCGCTCGGTTTTCCGTATTTTTGAGAAATAAAACAGAGAGAATTATGAGAAAAATCGGAATTATCGCCCTCCTGCTTGTGACTGTTCAAAGCGTATCGGCGCAGGTCAGCATCTCCGCTTCGGCTTCGAATAGTGCGGGCGGACAGACTGTCGTTCAAACCGATACGATCGCCGGGCAGCGGCTCTGGCCGGACTTTCACGCCGTGGAGGTCGAAGGCGCCATGAAGGTGCGTTTCGAAACGGCGGATGCGGAGCATCCCGTGGGCATCAGTTATTATGCCAACGATTTCAAGGCGGGCAAATACGTGAGCAAGGTCGAAAACGGCGTATTGAAACTGCGGATGCAGCGGTCGAAAGAGGCCGATTCGTTGCAGGTGACGGTACGCTACAATACCCTCAGCGTCGTGAAGGTTTCCGGCGCTGCCGTTCATTTCGCCGGACTGTTGAAGACGAATCTGCTGGACGTGAAGGTTTCGGGCGGTGCCCGCTTCGAGACGACGCTCGATGCGGCGGATCTTCAACTTGAAGTTACGGGTCGCAGTAGGGTGACGCTGAGAGGAAAAGTTCGCTATATGGATGCTGTCGTTTCGACGGCCGTCGTCGACGCTTCGCAGTTGCAGGCGATGGCCGTGACGGTCGATGCGTCGAACAAGGCCGAGGTGACGGTGCAGGCCACCGAGCGCGTGGTGATGAAGTCTACCACGGGCGCTGTGATCCGCTATGCGGGCAATCCGTCGATCGAACGTTCGCACACCTCCTCCATGCTGAGCGGTACGTTCGAGCGATTGAATACCGATCCGAAATAGGGGCGAGCGGGCGATGCAGAGTTTTTTGCAGGAGGTTGCAGCCGATCTCTACCGGCGCTACGGAGAGGATGTTTCGTCGCTGCACATTCTCTTCCCGACCCGTCGTGCCCGCCATTTCTTCATCGACGCCCTTTCGCATCTGGCCGAACGGCCGATGTGGCAGCCCCGTTGGCTGACGATCGACGACCTGATGCAGGAGGTTTCGGGATTGCATTCGGGCGAACGCATCCGATTGATCGCCGAGTTGTACAAGGTCTATTCGGCCTGCCACGACGAACCTTTCGACAAGTTCTATTTCTGGGGCGAGATGCTGCTCAACGACTTCGACACGATCGACAAGTACCGTGTCGACGCCGATGCGCTGTTCCGCAATATCTACGAGTTGAAGGAGTTGGAGTCCGACGTCTCCTACCTGACCGCCGAACAGTTGGAGGTGATCCGCCAGTTCTGGGCCAATTTCACCGACGGAGCGACGCTTTCGGAGGAGAAACGCCGTTTCCTGGCTGTGTGGCGGACGCTGGGCGACGTCTACCACGGTTTCCGCGCACGGCTGCAACGTCAGGGGATCGCCTACGGCGGTATGATGCAGCGCGCTGCGGCCGAGCGGCTGCTGGCGGGCGATTTCGCTTTCGCCGAGCGGCGGCGCTATGTCGTGGCGGGATTCAATGCCCTTTCGGCCTGCGAGAAGGTGTTGTTCCGTTTTCTGCAACACAACGCCGAAACCGATTTCTATTGGGATTACGACGACTACTATCTGAAAAACACCGACCAGGAGGCGGGAATGTTCGTGCGTGAAAACCATGCGTCGTTTCCTCCCGTGGTCGAGCTGTCGCACGATAATTTTCGAAAAGAGAAGGAGTTGACGGTCGTATCCACGCCTTCGAACGCCGTGCAGTGCAAATATGCCGGCCGGATACTCGATGCGCTGCGCACCGGTGCCGACGGCCGGAAACGGCCGTTGGACAAGGAGACGGCCGTCGTGCTGACCGACGAAAACCTGTTGCTGCCGCTGCTCCATGCGTTGCCGGAGAAGGCCGGCGGCATCAACGTGACGATGGGATACCCGATCAAGACGACCCTTGCCTACGCCTTTCTGGAACGGCTCGTCGAGTTGCAGGCGCACCGGCGCGAAGGGCGGGAGGGGACGTCGTTCTATCATGTCGATGCGGCGGGTATCCTCGCGCATCCCTATGTTGCGCGGAGTGCGCCGCAAACGATCGAGCAACTGCGCCGGACGATGCTCGCCGACCGCCGTATCCGGATGACCGCCGACGAGCTGGGGCGGACGCCGCTGTTGAAGACGCTTTTCACTCCGGCGGCCGAGTGGCGGGAGTTGTCGGACTATCTGCTGCGGGCCGTGGCGGCCGTCGCCCGAGAGCCCTACGACGGCGACGACGCCCGGCAGCGGGTGGAGTTTCTGGCCGTCATTTCCGAGCAGTTGATTCGATTGCGCAATTCGCTCGAAGCTTGTGATATAGAAATAACTACCTCGATCTATACATCGCTTCTGCGGCGGCACCTGCAAACCGTGCGGATTCCCTTCGAGGGTGAGCCGCTCGAAGGGTTGCAGGTGATGGGAATTTTGGAGACCCGCAACCTCGATTTCCGCAACGTGGTGCTGCTCTCGATGAACGACGACAATTTCCCGGGCAACCGCGTGGCGCAGGCTTCGTTTATTCCCTACAACCTGCGGGCGGCTTTCGATCTGCCGACTCCAGCCCATCACGAGGGGGTTTACGCCTACTATTTCTACCGGCTCGTCCAGCGGGCAGAACGTGTCTACATGCTTTATTGCGCCCATGCCGACGAGAAGACGACCGGCGAACAGAGCCATTACATCTACCAGCTCGATTTCGAAACCGGTTTCCGGTTGAAGCGCGTCGAGGTGGGGGTCGACGTCAATCTGGCGGAGAATCCGCCGATCGAAGTGGCGAAGGAGGGCGACGTCTGGGAGAAGCTCTCGCGTTTCGTCGACCCCGAATCGCCGGCGATGCTCTCTCCGACGGCCTTTTTCCGTTATGTCGCCTGTCCGCTGCGCTTCTATTTCTACTCCGTGGCGCGGTTGAAGGCCGACGACGATCTGACCGAGGAGGTCGACGCTCCGATGTTCGGAACGATTCTCCATACCGCCGCGCAGCGGCTTTACGAGCGGATCGCGGGGGAGGAACATCCGGGCGGGACGCTGCGTGCGCTGGTCGGAAGCGGGGCGGTCGAACGGGCCGTCGCGGCGGCGATCAACAGCGAGTACCTGCAAAACGAGGTGGCCGACGTGAAGGAGTATCCGGGAAACCTGATGCTGGTACACGGCATCGTCTCCAAATACCTGCGTCACGGCGTCGTCGCCTACGATGCCGCGCACGACGGGTTTCGCGTCGAGGGGTTGGAGCGTCCCGTCGAAGACTCCTTCCCCTTCGTCTCGGCCGGCCGTGAACTGCGCGTCCGGTTCGACGGCATCGCCGACCGGATCGATCGGTTGAACGACGGCCGCCTGCGGGTGGTGGACTACAAGACGGGCGAGTCGCAACTCGAATTCGCGGGCGTCGAAGCGCTTTTCAACGGCGAAGCCAAACAGCGGCAGTCCAATGTCTTGCAGACGTTGCTTTACGCGATGATGCTGACGCACTCCGAAGGTTGCGAGGCGGTGCCGGCGCTCTACTACGTGCGGCGGATGAACCGTCCCGATTACAGCCCCGAACTGGTGGATCGTTCCACGGGCGGCGTAGGGGAAGGCTATTCGGCCTATGCGGCCGATTTCGAGCGGCTGCTCGGCGAGAAACTCGCCGAACTGTTCGATCCCGCCGTGCCGTTCCGCGCGACCGACGATGCGGAGCACACGTGCCGTTATTGCGATTACAGGCAGATCTGCCGGAGATAATTACCCGATAAAGATTGAAAACGATGGGCGGAACGATCCGCTGCCGCCCCGTCCGCATGTCTGCGATTCTGTGTATTGCAGGGAATTGCCTGCGGCAGTGTGGTGCAGGAGAGGATATCTCCCCGACCGGTGCGGGCGAACCTTCCCGAAAAAGATGATTCTGCGGCTCAGAGCTTCACGACGAAATAGGCCGCTCCGCTGCGGCGTGCCGCTTCGATGCCGACGGCCGAATCCTCGAAGATGAGCGTTTCGTCGGGCGTCGCTCCTTCGATCTCCATCGCTTTGAGGAAGCAGCCCGGATCGGGTTTGCTCTGCGGTGCGTCGAGCGCCGAGATGATGCCGTCGACGCCCGCTTCGAGGTGCAGGTGGCGCATCACGTTGTCGATGTTGGCGCGCTGGCCCGTCGAGACGATCCACACGCGGCCGCCCTGTGCCCGGAACTGCTGACAGAACTCCCACAACGGACGGTTGAGTGCCACGAGGTCGAAGTAACGGGGGTAGAGTTCGATCTTGCGCCGTCGCAGCCGGTCGATCTCCGCGGGATCGTCGATGCCGATCGACCGCAGGAATTCGGGGCAGCGCACCCCGAAGTGGCGGGCGGCGTACTCCTCTTCGGTCATTGCGTAGCCCGCTTCGCGCAACGTTTCGACATAGGCGCGGGCATTGGCGCGGCGCGTATCGACGAGCGTACCGTCGAAATCCAAAAGAATCAATCGAATGCGAGACATGATCTCAAACGTTAGTCGAACGATTGCATACCGGAACGAGCGATGCGCATCATCCGCTGGTAATCGTCGGGTGAGAGCTCCATGAAAAAGTAGTGGATCGGATCGATGCGCATTCCGTTGCAGCGTACCTCGTAATGCAGATGCGGAGCCAGCGACAGTCCGGAGTTGCCCGACAAGGCGATGATGTCGCCCCGCCGCACCCGCTGTCCGCGTCGCACGCCGATGCGGCCCAGATGCGAATAGAGGGTTTCGTACCCGCCGCCGTGGTCGATGACGACCGTCTGGCCGGAGGTACTGTTGCGCAGCGACACCTCCTTGACCGTCCCGTCGGCCGTAGCGAAGACGCGCGAACCTTCGGGAATGGCGTAGTCGACGCCCTGATGCGAGCGCAGCACCTTCTGGAACGGATTGATACGCATGCCGTAGGAGGTGGTGAGCAGCGTCAGCTGCTTGTTGATGATCGGCTGGATGGCCGGTATCCGGTTGCGGTAGGCGCAGCTGTCGATCGCCGCTGCCATGCGGTCGTAGGAGTCCGCCAGATCGGCGACGGCGCGCTCGGTGGCGTCGAGCCGTCGGGCGAACTGCTTCTGCAACTCGATAGTCGACTGCGACAGCAGTCCTTCGTAGAAATTCCAGCGGTTGGCGGCGTTCTCCTCCTCGAAATCGTAGGGATCGGCCTCGAAGAGGATGTGGAAGACGTTGCGGTCGCGCGCGATGACGTTCTCCATGACGCGGTTCAGCGAGTCGTACCGCTCGGTGAGCGTCGCGTACTCCCGCCGCAGCCGGTCGGTCGAGTGTTTGAGCCGGTACTCCACCGGCGTGTCGAAGAAGATCGAGAAGGCGAAGTAGTAGAGCACGGCGGCGCCCGTCCAGACGAAGAGCTGGATGACGACGCGCGTGACGTTGTTCCAGAATGTCTTGCGGCGGCGGACTTTGGCTATGTATCGGCTGTCGGGCATGGCGTCAATCGGTTTCCATGGTTGTTTCGTGCATCTCCTCCATGAGTTTGTTGTACTCTTCGGCCGTCATGTCCTTGTTGAAGTAGTTGATCGGATTGACCACCTGCCCCATGTACATCACCTCGTAGTGGAGGTGCGGGCCGGTCACGCCGCCCGTGCGTCCCGCTTCGGCGATGAGCTGCCCGCGCACGACCGGATCGCCCGGTTTGACGAAGACCTTGTTCAGATGCGCATAGCGGGTCTTGTAACCGAATTCGTGATTGATGATGACGAAAGTGCCGTATCCGTGGCGTGCGCGGTTCAGGTCGACTTTTTCGACCACGCCGTCGCCCGTGGCGTAGACGGCGTCGCCCACGTTGCACGCCAGGTCGATCCCCTTGTGCATGATGTAGCGGCCGTAGATCGGGTGGCGGCGCATGCCGAAGGCGCCGATACCGTTGCGCAGCTTGTTGCGGTCGATCGGCCACGTGGCGGGGATCGCCGAGGAGAGTTTCTCCTTGTTCTTGGCCAGGATCTGCAACTGGTCGAACGAGACGGACTCCAAGTAGAGCTGCCGTGCCAGCGCATCCATCTGCTTCCATGTGCCGATCATCAGCGACGAGTAGCTGTCGTCGGCCATGGGGCGGTACTTTTCGCTGGGGTATTCCGTGTAGATGCCGTCGAGCGAGAGCGTGTCGGTCGAGAAGAGCGCACGGTAGACCGACTGGTCGCGGTGGCGGATCTCGGCGATCTTGCGCTCGGAGGCCTTCAACCGGTCCTGCATGATGCGGTACTTCATCACCAGCTCGCGGTTCGCACGGTTGATGCGGTACATCTTCGGCGTATAGAAGAAATAGGAAAAGAGGACGTTGGCCACCGAGATGAGGATGAATCCGATGAGTATTTTGCGCAGCAGGCGGTAGGTACGCAGCCGGAACGGAGCCGTGATAACTTCGTAGGTAAGGGTCTGCGGATTGAATCGGTGTTCTTTTTTTGCCATGCCTGAAAAAACTCAGCGGGAACGCGCAAATTTAGGTTAAATTGTGTAATTTTGCAACCTGATAAAAGCAAACGCAGGAATCGGATAAAACAGTATATATGGAATCGAATGAAATTCGCCAGGCCTTTCTGGACTTTTTCCGGAGCAAGGGACACGAGATCGTTCCCTCGGCTCCGATGGTGGTCAAGGGCGATCCTACGCTGATGTTCACCAATGCGGGCATGAACCAGTTCAAGGACATCTTTCTGGGCAACGCTCCGCGCAAATATCCGCGGGCGGCCGACACACAGAAATGCCTGCGCGTATCGGGCAAGCACAACGATCTGGAAGAGGTGGGGCACGACACCTACCACCACACCATGTTCGAGATGCTGGGCAACTGGTCCTACGGCGATTACTTCAAGCGGGAGGCGATCGAATGGGCGTGGGAGCTGCTGACCGAGGTCTACAAACTGCCTGCCGAGCGGATGTACGCCACCGTCTTCGAGGGATCGGAGGAGGACGGCGTGCCCTTCGATTCGGAGGCCTACGACGTGTGGGCGCGATTCCTGCCGGCGGATCACATTATCCGCGGCAACAAGCACGACAATTTCTGGGAGATGGGCGAGACGGGTCCCTGCGGCCCCTGTTCGGAGATTCATTTCGACCTGCGCGACGAGGCGGAGATCGCTGCTCGTCCGGGGCGCGAAATGGTCAACACGGGCCATCCTCAGGTGATCGAAATCTGGAACCTCGTCTTCATGCAGTTCAACCGCAAGGCCAACGGCACGCTCGAACCGCTGCCGGCGAAGAACGTCGATACGGGTATGGGTTTCGAGCGTCTGTGCATGATTATGCAGGGCAAGAAGTCGAACTACGATACCGATGTGTTCCAGCCCACGATCGGCCGTCTGGCCGCGCTGTCGGGCAAGAGCTACGGGGCGGACGCCAGGTGCGACGTGGCCATGCGCGTGGTGGCCGACCATCTGCGCGCCATCGCCTTCTCGATCGCCGACGGCCAGCTGCCGTCGAATGTCAAGGCGGGGTATGTCATCCGCCGCATCCTGCGCCGCGCCGTGCGCTACGGCTACACCTATTTAGGTTTCACCGAGCCCTTCATCTGCAAGCTGGTGGCGGGGCTGGTGGCGCAGATGGGCGACCAGTTCCCCGAACTGCGGGCGCAGCAGACGCTCATCGAGCGTGTGATCGAGGAGGAGGAGAGTTCGTTCCTGCGGACGCTGGCCACGGGTATCACACTGCTCGACGGCGTGATCGCCGAGGTCAAGAAACAGGGCGGATCCAAGATTTCGGGGCACGACGCCTTCGTGCTCTATGATACCTACGGTTTCCCGATCGACCTGACGGAGTTGATCGCCCGCGAGCAGGACGTGGAGGTCGACCTGAGTGCTTTCGAGACGGAGTTGCAGGCGCAGAAGGAGCGTTCGCGCAACGCCGCCGCGGTGGCTACCGACGACTGGCAGGAGTTGTTCCCGCTCGCGCAGAGCGAGTTCGTCGGTTACGATACGCTGACCGCGCCGGTGCGCATCGCGCGCTACCGTCGCGTCTCGGCCAAGAACCGGACGACCTACCAGTTGGTCTTCGACCGGACGCCCTTCTACGGCAATTCGGGCGGTCAGATCGGCGACGTGGGCTTCATCGAGAATGCCGACGAAAAGATCGACGTGGTGGCCACCGACAAGGAGAACGGTCTGATTATCCATATCGTCGACAAACTGCCGGAGAATCCCGCCGCCGATTTTACGGCGGTGGTAGATCCCGCCAAGCGGCAGGCTGCGGCCAACAACCATACGGCCACGCACCTGCTCGACGCTGCGCTGCGCAAGGTGCTGGGCACGCATGTCGAGCAGAAGGGTTCGTTCGTGACGCCCGACTACCTGCGTTTCGACTTTTCGCACTTCCGGAAAGTGACGCCCGCGGAGCTGCGCGAGGTGGAGCGTCTGGTCAACCGTGAGATCCGTGCCAACCATCCGCTCGTGGAGCGGCGCGACGCGACGCTGGCCGAAGCGCAGGCCGAGGGGGCGATCATGCTCTTCGGCGAGAAGTACGGCGACCGCGTGCGCATGGTGCGTTTCGGCGATTCGGTGGAGTTGTGCGGCGGTACGCACACCTGTGCTACGGGTACGATCGGATTTTTCAAGATCGTGAGCGAGAGCGCCGTTTCGGCCGGCGTGCGGCGCATCGAGGCCGTGACGGGCGAAGGCGCCGAGAAGGTGCTCTATACTGCGGAGGATACGTTGCAGAACGTCGCCGAATTCCTGAACAACACGCAGGTCGTGCAGGCGATCAAGAAGATCGTCGAGAGCAACGACGCCCTTTCGAAGGAGGTCGAGGCGATGCGTCAGGAGCAGGTCCGCGAGTGGGCCGACCGTCTCGTGAAGAGTCTTCCCGAGCAGAACGGCGTGATTCTCATGGCCAAGCAGTCCGAGCGGATGCCGGCTTTCATCAAGGATCTGGCCTATAACCTGCGTGCGCGCGTGCACAATCTGGTCATGGTCGTCGGTACCTGTCAGGAGGGGAAACCGAGCCTGACGATCATGCTCGGCGACGACGTGGTCGCCAAGGGCGTCAACGCCGGCAAGGTGATCCGCGAAGCGGCCAGGGAGATGAACGGCGGCGGCGGCGGTCAGCCCTTCTTCGCAACGGCCGGGGGCAAGAATCCCGACAAGTTGCAGGCGGCGATCGACAAGGCCGTCGAACTGATTATGGATGAATTGAAATAAACTAAGATAAAACAATGAAACAGAAAGTATTGCTTATGATTCTGGACGGTTGGGGTATCGGCAACCGATCCAAGGGTGATGTCATTTCGACCGTCCATCCCGCATATATTTCGGCGATGACCGAGAAGTATCCCCATGCGCAGCTGCATACCGACGGCGAGAACGTGGGGTTGCCCGACGGGCAGATGGGCAACTCCGAGGTGGGACACCTCAATATCGGTGCGGGCCGCGTGGTCTATCAGGATTTGGTGAAGATCAACCGCGCCTGCAAGGACGGTTCGATCATGGAGAACGCGGAGGTGAAGGCGGCTTTCGAGTACGCCAAGGCGAAGGGCGTGAACGTGCACTTCATGGGCCTCGTGTCGGACGGCGGCGTGCACTCGTCGATCGACCACCTCTATAAACTCTGCGACATCGCCAAGACCTACGGCATCGAGCATACCTATGTGCACTGCTTCATGGACGGCCGCGATACCGACCCGCACAGCGGCAAGGGTTTCATCGAGGCGTTGGAGCGCCATACGGCGCAGTCGACGGGCGTCGTCGCGTCGATCATCGGCCGTTACTATGCGATGGATCGCGACAAGCGCTGGGAGCGTGTGAAGGTGGCCTACGATCAACTCGTGAACGGTGTCGGCGAGCCGGCGACGGACATGGTCGCCGCCATGCAGAAGTCCTACGACGCCGACGTGACCGACGAGTTCGTCAAGCCGATCGTGCGTGTCGACGCCGAGGGGAAAGCCGTCGGGACGATCCGTCCCGGCGACATGGTGATCTTCTTCAACTACCGCAACGACCGCGCCAAGGAGCTGACCGTCGTGCTCACGCAGGAGGACATGCCCGCCGAAGGGATGCACACGCTGCCGCTCTATTACTGCTGCATGACCCCTTACGATGCCAAATTCCAGGGGTTGCACATCCTGTTCGACAAGGAGAACGTGCAGAATACGATCGGCGAGTACGTCTCGTCGCTGGGCCTCTCGCAGCTGCGCATCGCCGAGACGGAGAAGTATGCGCACGTGACCTTCTTCCTCAACGGCGGCCGCGAGGAGAAATTCGCCGGCGAAGACCGCATTCTGGTCGCTTCGCCCAAGGTAGCGACCTACGACCTTCAACCCGAGATGAGCGCCTACGAGGTGAAGGACAAGCTAGTCGAGGCGCTCGATTCGCAGAAATACGATTTCATCTGCCTGAACTTCGCCAACGGCGACATGGTGGGGCATACGGGTGTCTACGACGCGATCGTCAAGGCCGTGAAGGCTGTCGACGAGTGCGTGGGCGAGGTGGTCGAAGCCGCCAAGCGCAACGGCTACGAGGTCGTACAGATCGCCGACCACGGCAATGCCGACAACGCGATCAATGCCGACGGTACGCCCAACACGGCGCACTCGCTCAATCCGGTGCCCATCGTCGTGGTATCGGACCGCGTGAAGACCGTACACGACGGCGTGCTGGCCGACGTAGCTCCTACGGTGCTCAAACTCATGGGGCTCGAACAGCCTGCCGAGATGACGGGCAAGGTGCTCGTCGAGCTGAAATAGCCGTCTTCCACGGAGGATATGAGGGCCTGCTCGTCCGGAGCGGGCCCTTTTTCGTTTGCGTGATGTCGGGCCGCAAGTCCCGATACCCTTCATCGCAGTTCCTTCCGACCGAAAGTTCGTCTGGTACTCCTCGGAATTTACGCAACCTGCTAATAAATTTGGTTCTACGTTCGCCTTGCATCTTTGCGGGGACAAGCCCTGTTTAGATAGGCTTCGCCTCGGCAAAACCCAAATAAATTTGGTTCTGCCCTCGGCTTGCACTATCTTTGTTTCGAAGAGCCGTTGTTTTTTAAAACGAATTGAAAATGAAGATCGCTATTTTGGGCGCAGGCAACATGGGCAGCGCCATTGCCTGCGGATTGGTTCGCAGCGGAAAGTTCCAGGCCGAAGAGATCGTTTGTACGGCACGTACCGAGACGACGCTCGAACGTTTGCGCACACAGTGCCCGGGTGTGCGGACGACGACCGACAACGCTGCGGCCGTGCGGGATGCCGCGGTCGTAATGCTGGCCGTCAAGCCGTGGCTTACCGAAGCGTTGATCCGTGAAATCCGACGGGAGATCGATCCCGACCGGCAGTCGGTGGTTTCGGTGGCGGCCGGTGTTTCGCTGGCGCAGCTCGCCGAGTGGCTGACGGCCGACAGCGCGGCGCGACCGGCGTTGTTCCGCGCGATTCCCAACACGGCGATCGCCGTGCGGCAGAGCATGACCTTCGTCGCTGCACGGGGTGCGGACGAGGCTTGTACGGAGCGGGTGTTGGGAATCTTCCGCGAACTGGGCGAGGCGATGCTCGTCGACGAGCCGATGTTGGAGACCGGAATGATCCTCGCCTCGTGCGGAATCGCCTTCGCTCTGCGCTATGTGCGGGCGTCGGTCGAAGGAGGAGTGGAACTGGGTTGCCCGGCAGGGCAGGCGACGCATATCGTCGCCGCGACGCTCCGCGGTGCGGCCGAACTGCTGTTGCAGCGGGGCGAACATCCCGAAGCCGAGATCGACCGCGTGACCACGCCGGGAGGGATCACCGTCCGCGGTCTGAACGAAATGGAGCAGGCCGGATTTTCGGCAGCCGTGATCCGCGGGTTGAAGGCCTGCAAATAGGCGGAGGATGATCCAGCAACGGGAAGCGTCCGGATCGATTTGCGATCCGGACGCTTCCCGTCTGTTGTTGACGGGGTTATTTTTTCAGGTATGCTTCGATGTTGCGGGCTACGCAGCGCACGAGCGTGTCGATCGCTTCGCCCGTGGCCCATGCGTTGTGGGGCGAAGCGAGCAGACGGTAGGGGTCGCGCAGGGCGAGCAGCGGGTTGTCGGCCTTGACCGGCTCCGACGAGAATACGTCGAGCGCGGCGCCGGCGATCCGGCCGTCGTCGAGCGCTTCGGCCAGCGCGGCTTCGTCGACGATGCCGCCGCGGGCGACGTTGACGAGCAGGGCCGAGGGTTTCATCCGGCGGAGCTGCTCGGCGCCGATCAACCCCCGCGTGTGAGCGTTGAGCGGACAGTGGATCGACACCACGTCGGCCCATGCGAGCAGTTCGTCGAGCGGAAGGGCGGGGTAGGCCTCCTCGCGTGCGACGCCCGACGTAGAGTGGTAGCTCACCTCGCAACCGAAAGCCGCAGCCAGCCGCGCCACTTCACGGCCGATCGCACCCAGCCCGATGACACCCCAACGGCGCCCGTGCAGCTGCCGGATCGGACGGTCGAAACAGAACAGGCGCGGCGAGCGGGCGTAACGGCCGCTCTTGAAAAATTCGTCGTAGTAGACCGATTCGCGCAGCAGGGCGATCGCCGCGCCGAGCGTCGTTTCGGCCACCGAATGCGTCGAGTAGCCTGCGGCATTGCGTACTTCGACGCCGTGTTCGGCCGCGGCGTCGAGATCGATGTTGTTCACGCCCGTCGCGGCTACGCAGATCAGCCGCAGGTGCGGCAGTTGCGCAATCGTTGCAGCGTCGAGCCGCACCTTGTTGGTGACGACGATTTCGGCGTCGGCGCAACGCGCAGCCACCTCGTCGGGCGCAGTCATGTCGTAACCGGTGTAGTCGCCCAGCGCCTTCACGGCCGAGAGGTCGCGCCCTGCGAGCGAATATTCGTCCAGAAAAACAATCTTCGGTTTCATATCTTTAACGGTTTAATCGTTGCTTTCCCGTTTGCCGGAATCCTCCATTTCGCCCAGCAGGTCGCGCACCACGACCGATGCGCAGCCGATGCCGAAGAGCGCGGGCAGGTAGGAGATCGTCCCCACGTTCGATTTCTTGTTCTGCTCCTCGCAGAGGATCATCGCCCCTTCGCGTGCAGGTTCGGCCGAAAAGACGGCGCGGAATCCGGTGCGGATGCCGAGTTTGTGCAGACGTTTGCGCAGCATGTGCGCCAGCGGACAGTGGTGCGTGCGGCCGATGTCGGCGATCTCCATGCGCGTGGGATCGGTCTTCGCGCCGGCGCCCATCGAACTGACCAGCGGAATGCCGCGGTCGAGGCAGCCCTTGATGAGTGCCAGCTTCGGCGAGAGGGTGTCGATCGCATCCACCGCATAATCGTAGGGCGCGGCGTCGAGCAGCCGGTCGGTCTCTTCGTCCCTGATGTATTTCTCGATGACGGTGAGCTGCAAATCGGGGTTGATGTCGCGCAGCCGCTCGGCGAGAACTTCGGCCTTGGGGCGTCCGACCGTCGAATGCAGTGCGACCAGCTGCCGGTTGATATTGGTTTCGGCCACACGGTCGGCGTCGGCGATCGTGAGACGGCCCGCACCGGCGCGTACGATCATCTCGGCGGCGTAGGCCCCCACGCCGCCCAGTCCCACCACCAGTACGTGCGCACTGCGCAACCGTCCGAGTTTTTCGTCGCCCAGCAGCAGCCGGGTTCGTTCCGTCCATCGTTCCATCGCTCAGGAGAAAATATGCAGGTAGTTGTTGTAAATCGTCTCTTTGAGCCGGTCGAGCGGCATTCCCAGCAGTCGGGCCGCCGTTGCGTAGACCGACTCGATCGTCGCGGGAGCGTCGTCGGTTTCGAGGAAAAGCCGCTGCGTCGGGATGCTCCCGAGTGCCCGTACGGTGCGCGGCGAACGCAGCGAGCGGGGACCGAAGGAGAGGTAGTAGCCTGCGGCGACGGCGCGTGCGGCCTGTTCGGGCGAACCGATGAACCCGTGGAAGATGACGGCCCGCAGGCGGAACTGTTTGAGCAGCCGCATCGTCTCCTCGAATGCCTTCACGCAGTGCAGTACGACGGGTTTTCCGGCCGCCTCGGCCAGTCGCAGCTGCCCTTCGAAAATCCGCAGTTGCGCCTCGCGGTCGGGACGCAGGTAGTCGAGGCCGATCTCGCCGACGATCTGTGCCGGGCCGACATGCTCCCGCACGGTCGCAAGATCGTCTTCGGCAGCCTCCCACGGATGTATCCCGACGCTCGCAGGCTCGATGCCGTGTCCGGTCGGACGGTGGGTGTGGATATTGACGAACGGTGTTTCCATCGGTGCAAAGGTAGGAATTTTCGGGCTGTTTTCCGGTTTTTTCGGGACGGCCGAAAAATATTTGAAAAAATCTTAAATAAATAGGTAAAAAATCGTATCTTCGCGCACGGAAAATCAATGTTATAAAATTAACAGAAACTTTTCATAATTATCACACTAATCAAACACTTTTACACATGTCGAAAATCATTAAACTGAACAAAGGTCTCGACATCAAACTCGAAGGTCAGGCGGCCTCCGTGGTGGTCAACGCCCCGTTGGCCGACACGTATGCCGTTTCGCCGCTCGATTTTGAAGGTGTAACTCCGAAGTTGCTGGTGAAAGCAGGAGATCAGGTGAAAGCGGGTACTCCGTTGTTCTTCAACAAGTACAACGAGCGCGTGCTGTTCACCTCTCCCGTGAGCGGAACGGTCGAGGCGGTCAATCGCGGCGAGAAGCGCAAGGTGCTCTCCGTGACCGTCAAGCCCGATGCCGAACAGCAATACGAGGAGTTTGCGATTCCCGATCTATCGAGTGCGACCCGCGACCAGATCGTCGGACTTTTGTTGAAGGCCGGCCTGTGGACGATGATTATTCAGCGCCCCTACGGTATTATCGCCGATCCCGACGATGCGCCCAAAGCGATTTTCGTTTCGGCATTCGACTCGGCGCCGCTGGCGCCGGACTACAACTTCGCGCTCGCGGGTGAAAAGGCCGCCTTGCAGCGGGGCGTGGAGGTATTGAAGAAACTCACGGCAGGCAAAGTGCACGTTTCGTTCCGTGCGGATGCCGAAGGCGAAGCCGCTACGCTCGAAGGCGTCGAGTTGCACGCCTTTGCCGGCAAACATCCCGCGGGCAACGTCGGCGTGCAGATCCACCACATCGATCCCGTGAACAAGGGCGAGGTGGTCTGGACGGTCAACGTGCAGGATCTGGCCACGATCGGCCGTTTCTTCTCGACGGGCAAGGTCGATCGCTCGAAGGTGATCGCCGTGACCGGTTCGGAGGTGGCCCAGCCGCAGTACTGCCGCATCATCGACGGCGCCTCGATCCGTTCGATCGTCGGCGGGAACATCAAACCGCAGGCCGAAGGGGAGAGCATCCGCTACATTTCGGGCAATGTGCTTACGGGCGTCAAGACCTCGCTCGACGGTCATATCGGGTACTATGCGCATCAGTTGACGCTGATTCCCGAGGGCGACAAGTACGAGTTGCTGGGTTGGGCGATGCCCCGCTGCGACAAATTCTCCGTGTCGCGCGCCTATTTCTCGTGGCTCTGCCCCAAGAAGCGTTACAACCTCGACACCAATCTCAACGGCGGCGAGCGTCCGTTCGTCGTGACGGGCCTCTACGAGCAGTACCTGCCGATGGACATCTATCCGATGCACCTGCTCAAAGCGACGCTCGCGGGCGACATCGAGAAGATGGAGAACCTCGGTATCTACGAGGTCGTGGAGGAGGATTTCGCGCTCTGCGAGTTCGTCGATCCGTCGAAGACCGAGATGCAGCAGATCATCCGCGACGGTATTAACTTAATGATCAAGGAGGCTTAACGATGAGCGGATTAAGAAATTTAGTAGACAAGTTGAAGCCGACCTTCTCCGAAGGCGGCAAACTCTCGTTTCTCGCATCGACCTTCGATGCGTTCGAGACGTTCCTTTTCGTACCGAACACCACGACGCAGAAGGGTGCGCACATCCGTGACTGCAACGACATGAAGCGCACGATGATCGTCGTGGTCGTCGCGTTGCTTCCGGCCCTGCTGTTCGGCATGTACAACACGGGTTATCAGGTGGGCATGACGGGCTGGGAGGCTTTCTGGTTCGGATTCCTGCAAGTGCTGCCGATGATCGTCGTGTCGTACGTCGTGGGTCTGGGCATCGAGTTCGCCTTCGCGCAGGCGCGCGGCCACGAAGTCAACGAGGGCTTCCTCGTCTCGGGCCTGTTGATCCCGATGGTGATGCCCGTGGGGACGCCGCTGTGGATGATCGCGCTGGGTACGGCCTTCGCCGTGGTCTTCGGCAAGGAGGTCTTCGGCGGTACGGGCATGAACGTATTCAACCCTGCGCTGCTGGCGCGCGCCTTCGTCTTCTTCGCCTACACCCCGCAGATGTCGGGTGAAAAGGTGTGGTTCGCCGTCGACAGCGTGTCGGGGGCTACGGCGCTCGAACAGCTCTCGACGACGGGTGCGATGAGCTATTCGAATCTGGACGCCTTCCTCGGCTTCATCCCGGGTTGCGTGGGCGAGACCTCGACGCTGGCGATTCTCATCGGCGCTGCGATCCTGCTCTTTACGGGTATCGCTTCGTGGCGCACGATGCTTTCGGTCTTCGCGGGCGGCTGGCTCATGGGACTGCTCTTCAATGCGGTGGGCGCCAACGCTTACTGCGAGATTCCCGCATGGCAGCACCTGATCGTGGGCGGTTTCGCCTTCGGTGCCGTCTTCATGGCCACCGATCCCGTCACTTCGGCACAGACCAACGCCGGCAAGTACATCGTCGGCCTGATGACGGGTGCGCTGGCCGTGATGATCCGTGTGGTGAACCCTGCTTATCCCGAGGGAATGATGCTTTCGATCCTCTTCATGAACGCGCTGGCGCCGCTGGTGGACTACTTCGTGGTCGAGCGGAACATCGCGCGTCGTAAGAACCGTGTCAAACTTGCAAAATAGGGAGTGAATTATGGCAACCAAGAAATTCAAATGTAAAGTCTGCGGCTATATCCACGAAGGCGATGCCGCACCGGCCAAATGTCCCGTTTGCGGCGCACCGGCTTCGGAGTTCGAAGAGATCGTCGAGGCAGGTGCCGGAGATGCGAGCGCGAAGAAGGGCGGGCTGTTCTCGGACAAGAACTCCAATGCCTATATCATCCTCTACTCGACCGTGATGGTCGTCATCGTCGCCGTTCTGCTGTCACTGGCATCGCTGTCGTTGCAGCAGCGTCAGCAGGACAACGAACTGGGCGAGAAGAAGAACAATATCCTGCAATCGCTCGGCATGACGGACGTCGATTTCGACGCGATGATCAAGGCCTATGTGGTCGATGCGTCCGGCAACAAGGCGGAGAAACCCGCCAAGGAGGTCTTCGACATGATGAAGACGAACAAGGACCTGCGTGCCGATTACGAACGGAAGACGCTGATCCTCTTCGAGGCCGCCGATGGCCGCGTGGTCATCCCGCTCATCGGCAAAGGCCTGTGGGACGATATCTGGGGCTATATCGCGCTCGAAAAGGATATGAATACCGTGTCGGGTATCGTGATGGCCCACAAGGGCGAGACGCCGGGCCTGGGAGCCGAGATCGCCACGCCGGCGCATCAGGCGCTCTACAAGGGCAAGACGCTTTTCGAGAAGGGCGATTTCGTCTCGATCACCCTGCGCAAAGGCGGCGCCAAAGATCCGGCCCACGAGGTGGACGCCGTGACCGGCGGTACCAAAACTTCGGACGGCGTGACAGCCATGCTACGCGACAACCTGAGCGAATATCTTCCCTTCTTCGAGAAGGCACGGACCGCCGCTTCGGCAGCCGGTGCGGAGGAGTCTAACGATCAAAAAGTAGAAAGCAATGAGTAATAAGGAAAAAGAGCCTCTGTTTTCGGCTAAGAACATGAAGTACCTGACCGGCCCGTTCGGCAAGAACAATCCGGTGATCGTACAGATCCTCGGTATCTGCTCGGCGCTGGCGGTTACCGTCCAGTTGAAACCCGCCATCGTCATGGCGCTTTCGGTGACGGTCGTGACGGCATTCTCGAATCTGGTGATG
>ERZ824575.1095-NODE-1095-length-27774-cov-4.097190_pt1 | contig 27774 bp, 21 predicted proteins | sample MGYA00519470_ERZ824575 | MGnify/ENA primary metagenome ERZ824575 (study PRJEB31778, sample SAMEA3449170) | human gut metagenome | biome: human gut; feature: human-associated habitat; material: faeces | place: United Kingdom | collected 2010/2012 ...
CTGATGCAGATGATCTTGTGTGGGTGAGAAAATATGTGGGCGATTGCTCTACATGTATAGAAGGCCGTTTGTATGTAAAAGACATGGTAACAGGAGAAGTAAAAGAAATTGTGTCAGATGCCGTGAAGCAGCTTCGAGAATCTGAAGATACGCTTTATTGTATTACAAATGATGGTTTATCTATCATCCAAACAGATTGTCAGGGGAAAAAAGTGACTGAAATTTATAAGGCTGATTACGGGATGATAGACCATCTTGAAGTGTATGGAAATAATCTGTGTTTTACAGAGGGAGATTATGTAGTTTCTTTTGATTTGAAAAAAAGTGAAAAGACAGTGGTTGGCCGTGGGGCAAATGTACTATATTTATATCCACTTACTGAAACTGAGTTCGTATGGGTTACAGGCGAAAATGGGGAGGCATCAGTTTATGACAGTATTACAAATGAGGTAATTGATGTTGAGCATATTGAGCTACTGCAAATCAATGGAAAAGGAAATGTACATTTTAATGAGCTTGATACGGTTAAGGATGTAACCCCACAAGCGATATTACAGGAAACATTTCCACTAAGTAATTATCCTGTGGGTTCATATTTTACTGTTAATGGAAGAGCGTGTACAGATCATGGTAGTGGGAGTTGTAGTACAACAGGTGGTTGCAATTGTAAGTCGTATGATAGTTCAATTCAGTGTATGGGATTTGCAAAGTATGCAAGTGATCAATATGCGCATCGAGGCAGTTGGTCATATACTCCTTCACACACAATAGATAGTGCTCAAGGATACAGCAGCGATAGTGAATTAAAAGTATTACTTAAAGGCTTAGGAAAGGGAGCATATATTCGCCTGCATAAGACAGGTGGTGGCAGTGATCATTCCGTGGTTATTGCAAACGCCGATAGCTCGAGCGTTACAGTATATGAAGCGAATTATGGCTGGAAATGTGATGTCGGAATGCGAACATTAACATATGCACAATTCCGAAATCAATATGCGTATATTGTCAAGTCATTTGCGCACAGTTTTGATGGTAGTGCAATTAAATACGATGCTGATTATCATAAAGTGAAATGTTCACTTTCAGGCTGCAACGGATTTATTTACGGCTCGCATTATGCACAGAGTCCTGGGGCAAATGCTACGTGTCTAGCTTGCGGATATAAAGGTAATATTTCAATAGGGATTATGTCGGCAAGGGACGAATTGCTATAAAATATGGAGAGATTGTGTGAAAGAACATTGTGGCAGATGGGCCTTATAGTAATTGCTCTTTGCGTTGGATGTAGCTGGGAGAGAGCTTCAAATGTATCTGAAGATCAAATTCAGTGGGGGAGTGAAACAAGAGATTATCTTTCCTATGAGGAATACTTTTCTCAGCAGCGTCTCTACGATTATGCAGAAGATGTCTTTTCTGGCTGGTCATTACAGGATGCTGATATTAGCTACGACGGTACAGTGCTTCGCCTAACGGATAGCAAAGGGATTCCTATGCAGGACATTGCTACATTGAAGGGATATCTCTTTCAGACGGCTGATAAGAACTGGATTTATGGTATTTCCGAGACCTCAGAGCTTGTGCGTGTAAGTTATTCTGGGAAAATAGAAACGCTCTTTGCAGATAGAACAGGATTGCTGCGCAGCCTTGCGGAGAAAGAACACGCACCAATCTATTTGGCGGACGGATGTACGCTTTTTTTCCTCGCAGGGACAGACGAGGGTATCGGGATCTATCGGCTATATCTGCCGAACAAGCAAGCCGATGTACTCTATTCTTCAATTCCACGCAATGCGCTGCGGTTGAGGCTGGAACCGCCGCCATCCAATGTGGAGGCAGTGTGGGATAACGGCGATGTATTATTTTTTGCGCGATATGAGGAGCTTTTGAATACTTCTTCTGGTTATGCGCCTGAAACGATGGGCGAAGATGAGTGTATTGGAATGCTGGAGTTAGATGAGAAGCTGTATTCAGCGCAGGCACACTATATCAATGCGCTGACGGGTGATTACCGAGAGATGCCCTATGGATACGTTTATCTGCCGATGCCGCGCAGCAAAGAAAATATCGCACTTAATGGTGAGGCGTGGTGGCTTGATTGATTAACGAGCAGCCGTGATTAGTAGGTTGTTAGATTGTAGACTGCGTAAAAAATACGAGCCACAGGCTGAATTACTCAAAGGGAAGATGGCTTGCCATATGTGCTGTTTTGGGCTGTACCCAGCCTACTACACTAGAAGCACATATCTATAGTACAAATGCAGAGATTCGCGACGAGTACATCATTCCTGCATGTAACTCATGCAACGAACTTACAAGGGAGTTTTGTAAAAAAGATTCCGTGATGGGTCCTGATAGCAAGCAGAAAACCTACGGTGAATCATGAGTTGCTAATACAACTGTAAAAAATGCCATGTGTAAAAGACCCTTATCGCAAAGAGCAGTGCTGCTCACGGTGATAGAGGCCTTTTACTTTTAAGACATAACTCAAGAAATGAATGAAATAGAAGAAGCCGAAAAGGTCCCGTCAAGAAAAAGTCTTAAAGCGGAAGCCAAACGAGATTATTGGATAAGGTAAAATAAGAGACCTGTTGACAAAAGCAAAAATTCTGCTGAAACCCACAGTGGTTCCAGCAGAACAGTAAATTTGGAGATAGCGAAAGATGGTATTTTGCCATCCGCTTAAGATTTAGGGCCATGGCAGCAAGGAGGCATTCTTCCGTAGCTGCAAGAATGCCCCTTTTTCGAATCTTTGAAATACAGTGTTCCCGTTTCAAGACGGAGAAACTGCCCTCGGCCCAGATTTTACGAAGCCGCATCATGGCCAGGTATTCTGGAGTTCCCACGCGCTGATGCCCTCTGAAAAATGCCGGATAGCAACTGCTGGCCAGCACTCTGCGCCGAATTCCAGCCTTGTCAAAACAGCTCGGCCGTTTTGGACAGTGCATACAGACATCGCCCTCAACTTGGTAGCAACGCAGATATTTGCCCGTCGATTTGCTGCAATTTAGCCTGTGGTATGTAAGAGGAACTCCTTTCGGACAGATGAATGCGTCGAGCTGTGGATCGTAGGAGAATCCATATTTCTCAGGTGGATTGGAGAACTGAATTGCGGGGATATATCCGGTAATGCCCAGAAGCTCCAGCCCCCGGTGAACAGCACCAGTCTCATATCCGCGATCCAGAGCAAGCCGGCTCATTGGGATACCAAGATTGATTTGCCGTTCCAAATGCCGCAAGACCAGAAGGCTTTCCTTCTCATTGGCAGGATATACATCAACGCCTGTTAAAATGCCGTGTTTGCAGTCCACAGTTGCTTCCATCAGATACCCGATGCCGCGTTTGCTGCCGTGATTGATATAACCGCTGTCTGGATCTGTTTGGCTGGTGGTACGGCACTTCCTTACAATTTTTGTTGGCGGCTTTTTGAAGCCCGGCTGATTGGAAAGCTCTTCATCCAAAGAATCGAGATAGCTTTGCATACTCTGTTCAACTTCTGTTTCTACATTGATCCAGCTTTCTCTTGATACGTTGGCCGGAATGTAGCTTCCATCCGCAGCCATCGCTTCTCCGTCGATCAGCCCGCTGTCTATGCATTGCTTGACTATTTCATAAAAGGCTTTCTGAAAAAGGCTGCTCTGCTGCCATTTTCGTGTTCTGGTCTTGCTGAATGTGGAGTGATTTGGGATCGTGTCATCCAGTTCAAATCCGCAAAACCATCGGTAGGCGATGTTGAGCTGAACTTCCTCCACCAACCGCCGCTCTGATTTGATGCCATACAGGTATCCGATCAAGAGCATTTTGAACATACTGACAGGGTCGACAGATGGACGGCCTGTTGCCGGATAATATGGCGCCAGAAGATCATAGATGAAATCAAAGGATACCATCCGCTCGATCTTCCGCAGCAGGTGGGTTTCTGGAATCAGTGACTCTATATCTACGAAAATCATTGCCATTTGTCTGCTTTGGCGTCCCATCATGCTACATCCCTCCTATAACTATTTATACCACAGAAAGGATTTGCGCGCCACTTTGTCAACAGGTCCCTTATTGTACATTATCGGCGAAAACCGAATGGCTAATTCCGCCCGGCGCTAACAAAACAATATCTTTACCATGGCCAGTCGCGTATCATACAGAGCAAAATATGGTCGTATGCAATGTGCTGTTAGCGCCGGGAGCGCACAGCCAATTGGCTATCTCCGCCCGGCTCGAACAGTGCATAATAATTTCCAATTCAATGAAACGAAACAGCAATGTCGGTACATATCTATATAGAGGTTTATATGCAGCACGCTAACTTCTTGCATTCAATGGAAGGCCGTATCTGTTTTCAAACTATATCCAACTCACGATTTCTGACAAAGGTTCGTGATCTCTGATGATTAGGAAATAGGATACCCAATCGCTCTATTACTTAAGGTGTGAAGTGTTATTCAGCTGTGGATAATAGAATACAAGCCCAACTATCAGGCCTTGAAAAGAGGCTGGTTTCCGCCACCGAGCGAACCGTTTTATCCGTTGCCGCTCGCCACCATTATACCTTTCTCTGAGGCTTTACAAATTCTCAATGAAAGGAATTCTGACATGACTATAAATATCAAAAACTACGTTATTCAGGAGCTCGAAGCATACCCTCGTATTCTGCGGCAAATTTCGGTACTTCGTTATGAAATGGAGCATCCCGCTCACGTCTCTGCGCAAGAGATGCTGGATGCAATGGCATACGCCTGCGGAGATCGCACCGGCTCCTCTCCAGGACATGTTTCAGATAAGACCTTTTATATTGCAATGAATTACCGTCAGAAGGCCGCCGCCGCTAATTCTGAAATTTCAGAGGAGATTTCCGCAAAGCTACTGGAATTGGAGCGTAAAAAGGGCCGAATTGAATACTATGTTGGGATGTTGGACAGCAGAAAGGCCAATGTGATTCGGCTCTGCTTTTTTGAAGGGCGGACCATTGAAGATGCTGCAGAGGAACTCAACATTAGTGCTAAGACGGCTCAGATTGCCAAGAAAAAAGCGATTGAAGAGCTCACGGATCTCTTTGCACTGACCTCTAATATCAACTAATGCGATAGGCAAGAACTGCTGCGAGTCTCTATCCTGCAGCAGTTCTTGCGCAGATATATCATACAATCAAAACTGCATCTGCAAAAAGTGGGGCACAGACAGTCTTTTGTTGGCTGTCTGTGCCCCACTTTTTTGCTTATCTGAAAATGGTCGGGCAGAATGGGTATGCCATGGTGCATAGCGTAACTCTAATAGGTGGACGAAAAAACCGATGCAGTACTTGCCATGATCAGTACTGCATCGGTTTTTGCTACAAAAATAAGATTTGCCTATTTAGCAATATTATATGTGCCGTCTTTATTAAGTCGCCTTGACAATAATGGAGGTATAGGGCTTTTCATCATATCCTGTACTATCTCCTGCGTAGCAAAATGCTGTTACGTAATAGCTGTATCCAACTGTGCCATAGTACGTGAACAGATCTTCATAATAGTGCTTTCCAGAGCTCATCATAATCGGATAGTCTTGGTAGTTATAGGATTTTGCAACTGTGAAGTTCTTGCCATCTTTTGATCCGTAGAGAATGATTGTCGTGGCACCAATTTTTGTCATGCTACGGAGTGCATCAACATCAATGGTAATTACAATTTTTCCATTTCCAACAGGAGATACATATGTGCCATATGCATCTAAATATTTGCTTGAGCGAGCCACAGCCAAGGCCTGACTGCTTAAGATACTGCTAATAAGCATAAATGTAGCAATTACGCTCAAAAATCTAATTTTATGCCCTTTCATATCTAACCATCCTTATAAATTGAGTCAATAATCGCTATTGCTTCTTCCTCAGAAATGTCTCCACAAATTCTACATTCAAAGTTACCGTTGGCCCAGACTATTTTTGTTTGAGCTCCGTCATCGACTATATAATGCTGGATACCTCGAACAACATATACTCTTTGGCTATTTGAGTCTTTTTCAGCTGTCTGCTGTCCAGCCCTCGTCGACGCCTTCAAGCGAACACCTACAGAACCGTTGATAGAGGTATAATCTGCATAAATGCATACACCTGTAGTTCTGCGTTCAATTGTGATACCATCTGAGCTATATCGCTCCGGTAGATATTTCGGAACAAGAGGAGAGGTAACCCCTAGTGCATCAACAGCCTCCTGAAGAGAGGCATACGACTTTACTTCGCCAATTTCAAGCGGGTATTTTGTAATTTCAGCATAAGGAGTCCCTGATTGGTCGAGTTGGAATATCTCGCTTGTCCATCTGGCGATTGTAGAAAACAAATCTATCCCGCATGCCTCTGCGGTCAGAGAACCTACGATACATAAAACGGCAAAAGAAGCAGCGATTTTAGTAGCGATTCGCTTTGATTTCGATCGCTTTTGGTGGGATTTTGAGAGTTCATTTGTCAGCAGATCATGGCGGGCATGAAACTTCGCCAGCGAGTCCTCGGCAGATACCCCAAATGGTATAGGGTCTTTTTCGTCCAATGCGTCGAGATACGCATTGATCTTGTCAAGGTCAACATTGCCGTCAGCAGCATCGTCTGTCAGTACGGCCAACTCGTCGACCAGGGTATCCACATCTGCTTCCTCAAGATGCTTGAAAATTTGGACGTCATTATGGCTGACCCCACCCTGTGAGCGACGATCACGCCCCCGAAACATCTTTAACACACCTTCACCTCCTATTAAGTGCCGTGTTTGTACATTGGCAAAATGTTGCATATATCAAAGAATTTTTTCTTTTTCGTAGAGATTCAGTAAATGTGCCTTTGCACGCATAAGTCGTGAGCGGCAACTAACCTCTTTGATTTTAAGGACGTCTGCTATCTCTGAATACGAGAGCCTCTCCTCAAAGCGCAGAAGAAGTATCTCCTGCTCCTGTGGAGACAGGCCTTTAGGAAGGACTTCGCGGAGACGCATTCCAACCCCATCTGTGCTCAGTGTGCTCTCGGGCAGAACATCTATAGGCAATTCGTTATGCCAACTTAATCTGGCGTAGTTTCGAACTAGATTCGCCAAGATGCGAGTAATATATGCTTCGGGATTGTCAATGACCATAGTTATTGATTTTTGCAAATAAATCAGAAACGCTTCGTCTACCAAATCTTCGGAATCATAACGATTTCGAGTAAGACGGTAGGCCAAGCGCCATAATTTAGGGCTGTATTCTAGATAAAAGCTGTCAAAGTCACTGTGGGCGTATTTATTCTCCACGATGCACCACCTCCCTTAACGCCTTGTTGGTCTCTTCTTGTCCTTCATTTCTTTCAGATTCGTCCTCCAAGTCGTCTTCTGAAAATTCAATAATTTCAGGAACATCCAAGAACTCAACAATCGTCATGTTAAATGCTGTGGCGATACGGATAAGTGTTTTTAAGTTAGGCGAATCCGACTTTCCGCGAAGTAAGCTGTTCACGGTGGAATAGGGGAGTCCGCTCATTGTAGCCACTTTGTTGACTGATAGCTTTCTAGACTTGCGTAGTTGATTGATGCGAGCAGCGATCAGATTGGTCAGTGTAATACGAACTCCTCCTTCCTGATTAGTTTAATCGCATCAATTCTACCAATAGTTTGCCCTGTAATTGACGATAAAACGCTAACTTTTGAAAATTTGGTGTTGTTTCGCTAATTAATATATAATGAGAGTGTGTATTCATTCTTATCAGCAAAACGGCCCTGTCGGGGTTGCGTCGCAACCTGTCAGGGCCGTTTTTAAAAATGGACTGGTAAATCATATAAAGATTCATTCGCGATTTTGGACATTGTGCTTTTTTTTGGAGCTGAATCGACGACTTGCAACATTTTCCTTTCTTGGAAACATATCATATACGGAAGAATCTAGCATGACTTAGAAATAACATCTACTATCAAAGTAAGTCATAATAAGGAGGGCGTGGGTATATGGGTAAAATCAGATGGCTGCATATTTCGGATCTTCACTATGACCGCGAGATGATGGGCGACTGGCCAGCGGGGCAGAATGGATTTCCTGTTACGGGTATTGATTTCATTGTTTTTACGGGAGATATGCATACTTACGGAAGAGATTACAACGAAGGAAAACGGTTTTTAACAGAGTTAGCTAAACACTATAATTTGAACCCTAGCGAGGATATTTTCATTGTCCCCGGCAATCATGATGTTGACCCATACCGAGTTTCGACTAAAGGGATTAGCGCGGTAAAATTGGAAAGGGGTAGAAGGGCTGCTGAGAGAAACGCAAAAAAGGCAACTCAGGTGGTGAGCAAAAGTTTTGATGACTTTGCGATAGATCGCCTCAAACACCTGCGAAATGCTCCGAGTGATGTTTTGAATGCTGACGGCAGCCATCTGTCGCACCGTTTTTCTGAGTATTGCGAAGCTGTTGAGTCAATCTGCGGTCCTGCGCCATTTTCAAGAGACAGAGATCCCTTTGCATATGCAGGTGCTTTTTGCAGAAAATGGAAGAACAGAATCAATCTGATTCATGTGAATTCCGCCCTGCTTAGTTGTTCTGATACCTATCGTGCACAAATACTTGACATCTGTGCGATCAATGATCTGAGCTACAATCCTGCCTTTAATCGCGCACTTCCTACCATAATCTTAGCCCATCACAATTACGCTGAGCTGGCCGCTATCCAACGCGAAGCGTTAAAGCCAATTCTTGCTGGCCTGAATGTTCGTGCCTATCTGAATGGGGACTGTCATCAGCGCGGTGAGGACAATATCCTGCTGGACGGTGGGCGTGCTATCCCTTGCTTTACAGCGCCAAGCATTTATAAAGCCCAAGGAGATGACGCAGCCAGTATTGGCTTCTACCTTTATGAAATGGATACTGACAGCCCGCAATGGCGTGTAAATGTAACATCCTATCGTTGGATAGAATGGCGTTGGGAAATCGCTCCTTGCCGTGCAATCCCTGTCTTTAATATGCGGGATATTAGCGCCGGACTTCATGAAAGATACGCTCGGGATGTCAAGAAGCTATCTCTTGACATTCTCCCAGGGATCACATACCAGTCGCCGGATGGTACCGTCACCAATGAGTATAAAAACCGCGGAGATACAGCTCCGTCGCCGATGCTCCAGCTTTTAGAAGAGCATCGAGACGTGCGGCATTTTCAACTGGTTGGGAAGGGCGGTTCGTCCTGTGGTGGAGTCGGAAAAACAAGTACATTGCTGAATCTCGCTTTTTCTTTGACCTCATCATCCAACGCTCCCGATATTGCTCCGCTCTATATTCAGCTGAGACGAATTTACGGAATAAACAGCAAGTCAAAGAACAACGAGAATCGCATTCTCCACTATATGCGTGAGGAATATAAGCTCACAGAGGCTGATCGCAACGCTTCCTTTATATTCCTGCTGGATGGTTTCAATGAGATCCCGACCACAACGATGCAAATCCGATGCCTTAGGGATATCCTTGACATTTCAGACAAGAAATACCCGGAGGCAGCCATTATACTCAGCAATCGTGATCCGCTGGATACCTACATGGATCTGCTGGAATATGAAAACGGTTTTGACGCTGACCAGATTGATAGATTAAAGTTCTATTTCCACAACTGCTACATCAAGGAACTGTCGCAGGAACAGATTGATGACTATTTTGAGCCAAATCAGCGCTGTTTGGTTCCTGCTGCTCGTAATATTCTGGATACTCCCTTCTATTTGGTGCTTTATCGCCAGGCTATGCAGCCGTCCGGCAAGGATGCAGGAAGATGGATCACAGATGCTTTTCAGGACCACCTGAATAATGGTACTCCAGAGAAAACCACATTGATGCTCCAAATGTTGCTGCGTGAGATTGACAATCTAAGAAGCGATATTACCTCTGCCGAGCGTGAACTACGCTGCTTTATCCTGACAAAAGTGCTTCCATATCTTGGGTATCAAATGGCGCTCAGTTCCCATTTAGATCCTGCACTTACACCTATAAAGAGTCCTAACTTCTTCAGGCGTGATGCCTATGCACGCACATATGCGTGCCTTTCTGCATATCTGCCGACCATAGACATTTGGAATGAATATAAGAATCAGAACCCTGAGACGCTGGAAAAACCTTGGAACACTCTGCGTAAACTCTATCAGGATAGTAATCCTGATATTTCTGATTTGACAGCAGCTATTCCCTATACTGTTTTCCCATCCGGCCTGCTCTGTCATCACGGAAGAAATATCAGCTTCTGTCACGATAACTATAGAGATTTCTTTGCTGCGTTTCATATTGCAAACGTGGTCTATGGCCTTTACAGTGGAATCGATCTTGCTGCGCTGTCCCCTGATGCGCAGGAGGTATTTCTGTTACAGCTCGAAACTCTTGATAACAGCATTCTCTTTGATGCTATTTCGATCTTACGGCAATACTTTGGCCTCTCTATCTATGATATCAGCGCGCAAGACACCACCGACCTCTCTGACACCTGCGCACAGATTGCTTTGCCGGCCATCTTGATTCGCCTTCTTGATGCAGTGATCCGTCGCGGTGAGCTTTCTAAGAACGAGCACTCCCAATTATGTCAGCTTAGATCAACACTCTGCGAAAGGTTTGTGCTGTCTTTTAAGGCACTGGATGAGAGTGATCCGCTGCAGACAAAATACTGTCTCTTTTTCTCGCTTGCGCTATCAATGCTGGCGAGGGACTATCGAACGGGGGTTGCGGGGACAAGAGATCTGATCAAATGTGCCGGATATGCCCAACAGTGTATCAACGGCGAAAAGAAATTAAATATTCCAAAAGCGGACGGCTACCTTCAGGTGGCCTTATGTCTCAACGCCCGTATGGAAGATATGCTCAACGTGACGGATACCAAGATGAACGGTACGCTGCCTTTTTCCTCTCAGCTGGCCGATGCAGTTCGAGAGGCTGTCAGGGACTATCACGAGGGATCGATGTACAAACGGGATGAAGCTGTTCGTACTTTTAGGAGAAATTTATTCCCTCGATGGAAGCCCGGCTTGGGCAATGTTCTGGCGTGCTGCGACATTTTTCAGATTATTCTTGAAGCGGCGTATGAAAAATATGTCTCCGCCGCTAATCAGAACAATCAGAACTATCAAGAGATCGCCCGCCTTGGTTATGTCAGCAAGGCATACCTTGTTTTGGCTGCGATTGGGACAAGCGGCGGTGCGTTGAATCTGCTGGCACAGATGTTGATCAATCAGGCAAATCAGTATGAAGCTGACCAGAGGATTTCTTTTTTTAGGAGGCATCCTGATATCGACACCTTTGTCCAGCAACATGCCGCACCTTATGGTTGGCCTTTAAACGACAACTATGCGCTTGCCTACCGTGTGCTTCAAAGCGTATGCGGCATTCAGCGCGGCAGCCAGCCGTATTCTCACATGAAGAAGGCTGAGCTTGTGCTCAAGGGCTACGTCTCCGAATCGAGCAGCACACAGTTGACCTCACTTAACATTGCCATCAACGGCGGGCTGGCGATGGGACATTACTGGAAGGGACGTCTTCTGTTGGAACAGGCAAAACAGGACCATGACCGCTGCAATGACTATAAAGATGCGGCCATTGCCAGCTTCTGTGCAACAAATGTGACAGAGCGCTTTGATCACTTGCCTGAAAATGCTGACGAGGACGCTGCTCCCCAACTGTCGCCTCCGCAATGGCTCTCTGCCATCGAGCTTTTACGATATCCAGACAGAGCGGTTTTTCGTGTTGATCGTAGAATGGTATTTCAAACGATTTATCAAAAGCTCACTCAGCAGGTTGAAGAGGTGCAGAGCGACAATATCCAGATACATAACGAGCGCTATCGCCTGACAAAAAAGGATGTCAGAAGCAATCTGGAGCGCTGCTTGGATATGGTGAAGGCGCAGTTCCCTGACAAGGAGCCCTTGATCCAAAAAATGATTCGATCAATAAGATAAGCATAGCAACGATACGGTTTTGATAATCTATCTGCTTTTGCAGACCTGCTATCGACCAAGAATAAGCAAAGAGACACCGGGAGTATACCGCTCCCGGCGCCTCTTTGCTTATTCTATGCAACGACGGTTCAGAGTTTTTCGGGTATTTGCTTTAACCGACACGCCCAGGCATTCAGCCAAGCCTTTGCTTTTTCCGATTCAGGCCACTTTACTAACATTCCTTCCAGTATTTGAATCTGCCGCTGAGCTAAAATGAAGGCGTTGCGCGAGCGATGATAATCGTAGTTTTGCAATTCTGGCTCTGTGGCGTCCTCAAATGTGTTCCAATCTAAAATATCCTTGAAAATGTGATTTTCTGCATTTTCACCGTATAGCGCATCTACGCAGTTCAAATAGAGTGCTATTGACCTAGGAATATCCGAGGCGGTTTGGCAGTCTTGAATTTCTCGTTTTAAGATTCGTTCTGCCCTTGCCAGCAATTGCTTCTGCGGATGAGAGTTTTCCATTCTTTCAGCAAGTGTCATAAGAAGAGTTGCTCGTGATACGGCATTGCTATCATGCAGCCAATCTAACGCGGTATTTATTACCTCACCGCTGCACGCAGGAAGGTCGGATGCTAATTTGGACAGCAGTACCTCTTGAATTGCTTGCCACTGCGCCTCTGATTCTAACCGCCGTGTCCTAACGTGAAATACAACGTTAGATAGCACGATAGCTTCCTGTAAAGCTCTCACATCCGGTTCGAAGCGATTCCAAATCTCTCTGGCAACTTCAAACTGTGACCTTTCGTCGCGAATAGCATTAAAAAGCCATTCTGCACTCAATAAGCGGACATATAGCAGTTCCGAGCCAGCTGCTGCACAATATAGTTCTCTATCGAGTGGCGAGATTGCCATTTGAAAGGCCAGGGTATCAAACATCATTGGAGAACGCAGCTGACTTAGCAGCGTCAGGAATCCTGTAATATCTAATTTGAGCGCCATATGGTATCCGCAGGTTAACCATGTGAGTCCGCGTAAATGGATTTGTCCTGCCTGATCAATCAGCAAGTGGTACCCCTGTGGGCTTGGCCGGGCTTTTCCGTTTAGTAGTGCCCACAGTGTATATTCTGGAGAAGATGCTCCACACTTCCGATAATCACACTGCTGCTCAGCAGCCTTTGCCAAATTTGGAAACTCTGATAAGAACAGAGCCTTAACTCCACCCGCGGATTGAAGCATTTCCGTTAGCAGTTCCACTTGGCTCGTGCAGATATTGCTCAGCGCATAACAGAACATTTTACATGCATCTATTCGATCACTTTGTGCTCGCTCTGCTACGGCCGTAAGGACTGTAGAGAAATCATCTTTGCAAATACATATCTGCTTTGACGATTCATCATACCACTGCCGCAAATACCTTTCCGCTGCTGACTCTGCTGAAGTTTCGCTTTGAACCTGACACCGGTATGTCTCAGAGCAAAAAAGGACCTCATTTGAGATTCTCAATGCTCTTGGCTTCTGCTGTTGGATATCGGAATCAGAGAGACTATTCAGGTACTCACAAACTTCCATGCATACCCGATGCTCCAGCGGAGCTATGACAAGCGGAAACTTTTGCGCCATAGAGTTGAGAGAATTACTCAGAAGGAATCCATCGATCGTACCGTCCTTGTGATACCGAATTAGATATCGGTCGTGAAAGACGCCTTTTTCACCACGTGTCAGATTTCTTACCAGCAGATTGTTGTGGAGAAGGGGTGCTGTCCGCTGTAAAAAAGCGCGAGTTTCCTCGCAAACATTACTTTTTTGATTTGTGTCCGGATCAAGCGAGCCAAGCGAGGTAATGATCTCCAGTTCAAGGTCTGTTCGTTGTATTCTTGTCAACAGCTTTTCTGCTGCCCGTGCAGAGAAGTATGGATCGGCAATTACCGCCTTGCAAACAGAGGATTGCTCAATATATGCTCTTACCTGCAAAAAGCTATCGATCTCTCCGGTTGTGGGGGTGTTAGAAATAAATGCCCCAGTTTCTTTTTTTTCCTGATAATCTTTAAAAAGAGAGTAGCCGTTCTCCATCGCCTCATCTAACACGGACTCATGTTCGCTGCGGATGCTGATTGCACGATCCGTGGTGATGCGTTGGACTTTCATGAGTTGAGTTCGAATCAGTTCGCTGCTCTTTGCTACAGAATGTAATAATTTATTTGTCCAAGAGTCTCCGATTTGATATGGAGTACTGCCCCAACTTGAGATGATGGAGAGTCCCATCATCAGCGCAATGCTTTGGGAGACGATTAGCTTTCCTGTGGCGGTATTCCATGCGTGGACCACAACCGATGTCATTGGCTCATTAGCCTCGAAGTAGATTTCCTTTTTATTTGCAGGCCACACTTGTGTCTGATTGCAGATCACATAGTCTTTATACTTTCCAATACAGTTAACAATGATATCTTCTGCAAAATCTTTGCACTTACGAATCGTTGTAACCCGCAGGCCTTGATCCTTGTGGATATCTATTTCAAAACTGCTATTCTCAGGGGTACGATAATAAACTTCGTAGTTGCCAAAACGACGTCCATCTATACAGAAGTCAATTCCACAGTTGCATTTTGCCCATTCAAGAAGTTCAAGTGTCTGCTCGTAGCGCGTTCTGCCATCTGCACTGAATTCATTTTGTATCTCACTCAAAAGAGAAAGCTTTTCTCTGTTCCAAAATTCAAAGAGATAACAGAATTCGGATATGGGCACAGCCTGCTGTTCTTCATCATCGGAATATAGGAGCTGCTCTCTTTTATACAACTGCGGCGATTTGAGAGTTACCCTTTCGCATAACATGATTGGTTCGGTGCCCGTCAGACTTATCAAGAAATTATCTGCTTCGCTTGGCGATAGAATCGCCTTTGCAATCAGCTTTTGCCCCTTCCTGTCAGCAGGAAAGGTCTTCCACGGATATGAGGATTGCTCGGTTTCACTGCTGAACCCATAGAGAAGTCTGTATTGTGTATCCACCTTAAAAAGTAATAATTTGACAAACCTTTTCCGCATTTTGCATCCCCTTCGTCAATGTTGAGCAGGCTTTTCAAAGTGCGCTGCTATTTTACCGTTATGATCTGGTATCATTATAGCAAGTATACCCCTCCACTATCGATGCTCGCAATATTGGAATCCAGCAATCTGCGAGATTCCAATATGCAAGCATTTTATAGTAGACAATATGCAACGTTTTTCGACACGCAACACACACTAGATACGGGAAGTCGTTTCACGGCTGCAATTCAAAATGGAGGGACTTTTATGAAAATCAAAAACGTGGCTATCAAAAACTTTAGAGGCTACAGCGATGAGATTAATAGCGACTTTGAAGATTTAACAGCATTCGTTGGGAAAAATGATATTGGAAAATCAACTATTTTAGAGGCACTTGACATTTTCTTTAATGACGGGAAAGGCGTAACAAAACTGGACAAGGCAGATCTGAATGTTGAAAGTAAGGCGCGTCAGGAAACAGATATCTCAATCCGGATCTGCTTTACAGATCTTCCTGAAAAGATTGTTATCGACGCAACAAATGAGACATCACTTAGCGCAGAGTATCTGCTTAATTCGGACGGCTTGCTTGAAGTTGTCAAACGTTATCCTAATGCAGGTACACCAAAAGTTTTTATTTGTGCGATGCATCCGACGAATCCGGAATGTGCAGACCTACTTTCTAAAAAAGATAGTGATCTTAAAAAAATAATTGAGACGAGAGATATCCCATGTGAAGATAAGACGAGAAACGCTGCAATGCGAACGGCAATTTGGAGCTACTACGGTGATGATTTGCAGGTTAATTCAGTCGAACTGGATGTAACTAAAGGTGATGCCAAACCCATTTGGGAGAAGCTCCAAAAATATCTTCCGGTCTACTCTTTATTTCAAGCCGACCGAAAGAACAGTGATAGCGACAGTGAAGTTCAAGATCCTTTGCATGCGGCCGTAAAAGAGATATTACAAGATGAAGGTATCAGCCAAACCTTAGATCATGTCGCAGAAATTGTAGAAGGAAAGCTGCAAGAGGTTGCGACGCGTACTCTTGAAAAGCTGCGAGAGATGAGTCCTGATATAGCCAATACATTGAGTCCTGTCATTCCACCTGCTTCGAGCCTGAAATGGGCAGATGTGTTCAAATCAGTCACTATTTCCGGAGATGAGAGCATTCCTATTAACAAACGTGGCAGCGGATCTAAGCGACTGATATTGCTTAATTTCTTTCGTGCAGAAGTTGAGCGTCGCAAGGATGAAGCAAATGCTCCCGGCATTATTTACGCCATTGAGGAGCCGGAAACGTCACAGCATTCAGAAAACCAGAAAAAACTTATCAATGCATTGATCGCACTCTCCACTGAAAGCAATGTCCAAGTAATCGTCACTACTCATAGCGCGGTACTTGTTAATGCGCTCGACTTCAAAAATATCCGACTGATTTGTGCGGATGGATCTCAAAAACGTGTTGAGGCTGTGCGCTCGGGACAGTTACCTTTTCCTTCACTTAATGAAGTCAATTATCTTGCATTTTCCGAGATATCTGAAGGGTATCACGACGAATTATATGGCTACCTCGAAGAACAGGGATGGCTTAACGAGTATAAGCAAGGTAAGACAACCGTTCCTTATAAAAAAATCAGCGCCAATGGCACAACGCGAGAGCAGCAGATATGCATGACAGAATACATTCGACACCAAATTCATCATCCTGAAAACACATATAATGCGCGGTTTAATGATTCGCAGCTCCGGAGGTCTATTGAAGACATGCGAGCTTTTGTTACTTCTAAAGCCCAAACTCCGGAAACCACTTAAATACTTCCATAAAGATGAGAATTCTAATCCGAACAGGGATTGCCTTTCAGAAAATTAAAGCACTATTTGTCTTTGACGGAGCGGATGAATTGAAAAACGCAAGGGATAGAATCGTTGGTAAATGAAAAATAATTTATAATCGCTGGACACATTCTGAAAACACATATAATACGAGATTTAATGATTCGCAACTCCGAAAGTCTATTGAAGACATGCGAGCTTTCATTACTTCTAAAGTCCAAGCATTAAAAACCATCTGAATTTTCCTTTAAAAATGAGAGTTCTAAACTTGCCTTTCAAAAAAATAAAGCATCATTTGCCTTTGTTAGGGCAGATTGATTGAGAAAAACGCAAGGATTAAAAATCGCTTGGTAATAGAGATTTATGCTGAACGAACTCTAACAATCCCTTATCATGTGACAAGTGCATTCCGGTTTTAGTCAGGCTGATGAAAATCAATTCATAATCACTGGACACATTTTTGGTACCTTGATATAATACGAATATAATAAGTAGGAGTTAGGGCTATGCTGATTTATCTTCAAGTAATCGAAACAGAGGAAGACAAAAACAAGTTTGAAGACATATACCAGAAATATCGTGGCCTTATGTATTATGTCGCTTACAAGCGCTTACATCATGAACAAGACGCAGAGGACGCAGTACATCATGCATTTATGAAAATAGCTGAAAATATTACGGCTATTGATCCAGTGAGTCCAAAAACAAAGCAGTTCGTCGTAACTATAGTTGATAACAGAGTAACTGATATGCTGCGAATGAATGGCCGGCATCCCGCCGCAGAATACAACGATGAAATTCTTAGCGGCCTGAGTTCCGAACTTCACACAGATGATTTGCTTACAGAAGCTATCCTCAAGCTTCCGGAGCAACAGCGTCATGTTATCTGGCTGAAGTACTATCACGGTTACAGTTTACGGGAAATTTCAAAGATGCTAGGCATTACATTATCTTGGGCACAGAAAATTGATCAGAGAGCAAAAAAGCAACTTGAGATACTATACAAAGAAGGAGGCGGTGAATTTTGATCACGGATGCGCAGCTACGCAAAGCTGCTGAAAAATCCAGCGACTTATATCTGCGTTACGTAGAACATAAAAAGAATCCCATATGCTTTCATCGGTACTATATGAAATGCATCCATCTTGAAACTTAATAGAAGCTATGAGTTTACTGTTTGCCAATGACAAGTCCTGGACTGGAGGAAATTTAAGACCCGTTGATTGATCTCTTAAAATTGATTCAACCATATCGGATATTACGATACTTCGATTTTCGGGATTATCCAAGAAAGTTATCTTTTTTTGCGTTTCATTGACCGTTGCAGAAAAATATCCTCTTGAATAACTAATATACGCACTACAAATCGGCGAGTATGGCTTTGCTTGCAACTCCAGTAGCTGTGCAGCTTCTAAATATCGCTCAAATATGATTTTCATTTCCAAAGTATCTGTGTCTTTATGCGAACAGTCCTGGAATATCCCATTGAATTAGAACATTTAATGAATCTAGCTGCTCTCGGATTAGCATTGAATACTCCAAGCTATCACCGATTAGTGCAAGATTTGTTGTGCCACCCAAGCGGCAAGCATCCTCAAAGACGGTTAGTGCATTATATAATGCTGTTTTTCTATTCAGAGAAAATAATGGATTTTGTTTATGATAGGCATCAATAATTTTTTCGACTTCACGAATGTATTCTGCCATATTTGGGTTACCTCCTAACGCATATGCCGCTATTGCCTATAAGTATATCAGTATTTACGATAAGATTCTATATAAGAGATTGTTTTATAAGAGATTACTTTAGGACTATATTTTCAAATTGCTCCTAAGTGATATCGGTGGTGTCCTCATAGGGAGGAGACCGCCTTCTTGAAAAAAGTTTTAACACTCATCTCACTGCAATACTACGACGACGCGAAAGCAGGTATAGCTACACTATTTATAACTATATGGGCCAAGGATAAAGAAAAATTGGCAAGAAAAAATAGTTAACTGATTGAGATAAAGCTCGTCCATCTTCTTTAATTTCTGTTAATGGACAAATGATCCCTTTTATAAGATTTATCTATCTAATAAGTGTAAGAAAAATGCCTTTGCTAAAATATGAATTATTTGTCCAAAATCAATTTATTTCATCGTATAAATAGGAAAATGAGTAAAGAAGGTGATAACAATGGGCTAATTATTTATTAACGGCAATACCAATTCACTCTGTCGTATATTTCAATAGATTTGGAGGATAAAATGAGACAGTATAAATGGAAAAAGAGTTTATGCATGTTTTTGGCGTTGTTGATGCTTTTTAGCACTTTTTCAACACCTCAGGCAACCTTTTCTGCCGATAATGTGGATGTAATCGAAAACGCTGTCGAAGAATATGTGAAATCATGGTTTTTTGAAAATTTCTCAGAACATTATATCTTGTCAGATTATTCTTCATCTGTCTCAGAACTCACAATTACTGGGGATGAAATCTTAGCAACAGTGCCTTTGGGGGCTTATACTACCTTAAAATATACAAGTGTTGATTCTTTGCCATACATGTTAGGAATTAAGGAAAAACTAAATATATCTTCTCTTGCTGAGATCGTCCCTGCAGACTTTGCGCAAAAATATGGTAAGGCGGCTGTTGCTGAACTTCGTAAATCTGTTGACTATGGAGTTGAGACAAGCAGTTCGTCTGCAGTAGCAAGCAAACTTTCGATGGACAGCAAAGGAAATAGTGCGCTTACTACAAAGAGAGCAGTCGATACTTTGAAGAATTCGATGCATATTACTTCAGCCCAGGCGGAAGATATCATCTCTTTGGTAGCAAATAATTTCGTTGACGCAGCTGAGTGTATTGGAGTACCGACGTTATTAACACTCGAGATTTCCTTTGCAGCGAAGTACAATAGCGACGGAACATTTAGCAATGTCACAATTGAGCAACGTCATGGGGATTACGCTGTTGAATCAGAGAGTGAAATCAAGCCGCTTTCCTTTGAGGACTTGAAGAAATCTGCGGAGGAAGAAATTGATGTTTGTTTGGCATCTGATTTGAGTTCCTTGCAGGCGGTAGTTCCTCTTGCCGCAGCTGATAATTATAATCGCGTAGCTGCGAGAGATTACGCATGGCAACACACGGCCCCTGGCTATGGCTATCATCAGAACGATCCTGATCTTGGCGGCTATACACCTTCGACAACATGCGGGCATACATTCTATGACAAGAATGGCAACAAAACGTATGTTTATGTGGACCGCAGTTTTTGGAACACCACAGATTATCCGTCGTGTATGGCGCTTGGCCATTGCCATAATGATTGCGCTTGCTTTGTGTCTCAATGCATGGTAGCCGGCGGAATCTTACCTACAAGTGATTGGTATTATGGATCACTCACATGGGTAAGTGCGTCTAGGTTAATCGATTTTATTACGAGTAATGAGGTCGGCGGATATGCTGTGACATATAAGACTTGTAATGCTGGCAATATTGTTTACTGGGAAGGACATATTACGCTCTGCACTTTGAATGATACTGTCTCGCATCGATATACTGGACACACGAATGATCGTAATAACTCAAAATTCAGCTCAGCAGATGCATATTACGCTATTAATTTAGCGTGACGTGAATATCTTGGAGGAGAACTCCGTGAATAGAAAATGCTTTTTTGCTTTGATGTTACTTTGGCTAATTTCAATGGTTAGTGGATGCTTTAATAAGCAAGGAAACGCTGCATTTGAACCTCAAGAGACTGTTTTCACCAATGGTGCATTTTCCCTTGCGTTGCCTTGTGAGTTGTCTAATCAAGTAATCGTTAATCCGTCGGAAAGTTTTTACATCACCGATCAGACTGTTTTTTCAGTATTCCATGCTGATACTTTTGCGGCGGAAAATCTAGGATGGATTTTTTCAATCTGTAGATATACTGAAAGCGAGTACTGCGAGGAATACTTGCAGAGCGAAAGTCGTCAATATGTGTTTGCAAGAGATGAATGGGGATATTACTGCGTCCTCTTTCCAAGTGATGTACAGTCTTTAGATCCTACGGTAAATAGCTTTATGGAAAACGTCCGCCAAAATGAACTGGACGGCATCTTGGATGATTTTATTTCCAGAAATGCTCTTGAAGAATACGGTGAGAAATCCTTGGGGGCTTACGAAGAAATCGAATCGAACGAGGAAGAAAAACCAAATACGACTATGATTCCCAATTTTTCCGTGCTTGTTTGCGACCAACCAACATGGGCTGGTATCTGTGATTGGTTTTATTCCAATTCGATGCATCAAAAGACTATGCTTCTAAGTGATTTTTGTAACCGTGCGCCTCTGGAGGAGTGTATTACATCTCTTTTAACTAATAGTAGTGACGTCATTTTAATTCCCTGCAATGATGAAATCTTGGAAGGGTTTTCACAGTTTCGAGCAATACCGATTCAAAAAGATGCAATCGTATTTGTCCGTAATAATAGCAGTGAGTTGTATAACCTGAATCAGTCGCAGATTGTGGATGCGTATACAACAGATGCACAGATTTATTGGGATAGAACAGGGGGCGAACCCATTATTCCGTCAATGGGATATTTGGACTTGGAAGTTGAACTTTGGCAGGAACTTTCAATGTGCTTTGACCTCGTTGCAACTTCGAAAAACATAGTTTCGGCGGCCGATTCTGATAACCCTGCACAGGCCATTATAGAAAAAAACCTAAATGGAACGGGCGTGTGGCCATACTATTTTAGCTTATTGACCGGAGAAGTTGGTATTAATGGTTCTGTTGTTACAGTTGACGGGGTTTATCCATCTGCACAAACAATTTTGAATGAAGACTATCCATATACACTGAGCTATTATGCCATTTTTTCATCGCAGAATCCATACTGCAACCAAATCCTCGATTTTGTTGAGCGGCTCGAATCAGTGCTTTTGTAAAGGAGAAAGATATGAAAAAGAAGATAACCAAAATCATACTCGCAGTATGCCTTGTTGTTGCAGGACTTCCCCTTTTTGCTATTGGAGCGAGGGCTAACGACGATGCGAATACGAACAGCGAGATGATGATCTCGGTTGATAACTATTTTGATTATAGAAATGCTAAGCTAATGACAGCAAGCTTTGGTGCAGGATACACTGCTGATAGTATGGATTATCCTGCGTTAGTGTGTAATGATGTTGAAGCTCCAGCGATGGCCATGGAGGCGAAGACGAACACAGATTTAAGAACAAGCGGCATGATGGATTACTTTGAATCATGCAAGCTTCATTTGCTGAGCTGGGAAGCCTTTACTGGGGAGCCTCAGGACATTACAACAATGGAAAACGGACTTGTGTCTTGCAAAGTATACGAGTGGGTGGAGTATACATGGTATAGTGATGATTTTCCTGATCCGGTTTCGTCTGGATTTGGAACGTGGCATACATTAACACTTGCTCCGAATGCTGGAGATACTAGCTATCAAATTGTCCAAGATATTTATGACGAAAGTGATATTAGTGGCTTTAACAACACCGTTAGTAAAGCGAATGATTTTGACAACGAAATTTTACCACACTATGATACAAGAGGTAATGTATCAACATTCTCTGCGTTAGCATCGTCGTTTTCTCGTTCTGCAGCAGTTAGTTATGCAGACGCCTATGTTGGAAACTACTCGTTTTCATCTGGGGATGTTGCAGATTATACTTACTATAATAAACAATATAAAAACTTTAATGCATCGGGCGGCGACTGTGCGAACTATGTGTCGCAGTGCTTAAAAGCGGCCGGACTTGGCACAACGAGTAACTGGTATTATAACAATAATGGCAGTATTTGCACAGATAGTACCCATGACGCAAGAGTTGGTCATACGTGTACGAATACGCATATTTGCGGAGAGGCGTGGAGAAGATCAACTGAACTAAGAAAAGAACTTTCTTCATATTATGCATCCACTTTTGATACTGATCCAAGCCCAGATTCTTTCTGTGTTGCAGATGTTGGCTTTTTTGGGAGAGGTGCAACACAATCACACTCTGTTATTTGCGTTGCAACTGGTGGCAATTCTTTCCTCATCAATTCTCATAACAACGATAGAAAGAGAGTTGAATATAATGCGAGAACGATTGCTAGTAACAGTTTAAGTAGACTACACATTCATAGCGGCAACTCTTGGACGAAATATAATGCAACTTATCACAGAGGGCTTTGTAATGGCGGCTGTGGTGAGTTTGTTTTGGCACAGCATTATGCTAGAACGCCCGGAAGTAATGCTACTTGTTTGGGGTGCGGCTATGTTGGGAACATTTCTATTGGACTTATGTCTATGGGGGATAAGTTATCCTGATAAGCGGCGATGGGGAGACAGCCTGTCGCAAGCACACTTTTACAAATGGCAGTCTACTAAGCAATTTTATACAAGGAGGTATATTATGAGGACATCTATTCGAAATATCCTTTCTGCGATTATCATTATGTCAGTCTTGCTCTGCAATGCTATGGCTATCGAAAAAGAGAATATCAAAATAAATTCCGCTGCTGAGGAATTAATTGTAGACTTTCTTGATGCATATTCAACATCTCTTGTAGAGTTAACACCGCTCGACTATTCTGATTTTTTTTGGGATACGGAGAGCACAACTGTTTTTGCCCTACTTACTGACTATCGAATTGAATATGACAGCTTATGGGATAGCAGATATAGTAACATTTCGATTGATCCTGAATTTAGTAATATCAGCGCAGTTGATGACGAAATCGTTGCCGATGTAAAATTGAGTTATGAGGCAAATATTTGGCATGATGGTAAGAGCGAGAAAACACTTGGGGTAATTGATTTTACATTTACGTTAAAAGCAAGCGATGATAATTGGAAAATCTCGGCTATAACTCGCGAAGGCGACGAAGAATGGATTGAAGATGCAAAGACTTCTTCAGCGAAAAAAACTGGAACGACTGTAGTTTCGGAATTGAAGCGCTTATTAAATGAAGAACTTGCGAAAGCAAAAGCATTGCCTCATACTAAAATGCTTTATGGAACGCCTATAGATCCCAAGGAGACGCAGGTACTCAATACATCCGTCGAAGATACTAAAGCAAGTAGCATGCGTAATGCTTTAATTGTGGCATACGATGCAAACAAAGCGGTTAATTATAGCGATTGCTATGCGCTTACAGAAAATTCACTTTTTTATGTAGCCGATAAGGATTGCACAAACTTTGTGTCACAGTGTGTATGGGCCGGATATGGCGGTTGGGTAAATGGTGATGAGACTGCCAATGCACAAAACATTGCAGCTCACTACCGCATGTATCATCACAATAACAGTGATTGGTATACGACCAGTTGGTTTGCACACAAAAACGGTGGTAGCAGCCCGTGGGAAAGTGCAACATCACATGGAAATTTTGCTTTAGGAAATACGGGCAGCGGTTTGGGTCCATTTGGACTTGGAAGTACTACAGCAGTTCTGTATAGTAACTATGATGCGAGTTCGATTCAGAGGGGAGATGTTGTCCAACTAGGTAGATCTGCAAATGACATACGGCATTCTGTGATTGTTCGAACTGCAGGAAGTTCATTCGAAAATATCTTTGTGAATTCGCATAATTCAAAACATTATAACTATCCTCTGAGTAAATATTTTGAGACATATTCCTATATCCGCGTTATTCACTATCGCCCTGCTTTTTTTGCAAATTAAGCTGCTTTTAGCATACGAATACGAAAAAGGGCTTTGTTAGACTAATGTGAGGTAAGCGTCAAACCTCCCCGCGTATAAAAAGGCCGCCATCTCAAGGAGCTTTTGCTCACCGAGATGGCGGTCAATTATTTTTGCGGCACATAACATTCTTTCGGGGCTCTCGCGGGAAGCAGCTTTTCAGCCCATGCTTTGCCAGTTTCACTCAGCTGCGGCGCGTTTTGCAGAACCCACGGCAGATAACGGTACGGATCAAGGGCATTCTCCTTCGCCGTTTCAATCAGGCTGTAGATCACGGCGCTGGCCTGCGCGCCGCCCGGCGTATTGGCAAACAGCCAGTTCTTCCTGCCCATCACAAAGGGCTTAATGCTGCGCTCGGCACGGTTGTTGCTCAGCTCCAGACGGCCATCCTCCAGATACCTCGTCAGATACGGCCACTGCTCCAACAGGTAATAGATGGCCTTTCCCAGCGCGGATTTCGGCGCTGTTTTCGCCTGCATCTCATTTGCCCATGACAACAGCGCGTCTAAAACAGGCTTCTCCTATTCCAGCCGCTTTTCATATCGCTCCCCCGGTGTCAGCTCCGCCAATGCCTGCTCCAGCTTGAAAAGCTGTGAGCAATACCATTCGCCCATGGCCGCAGGAGAATCTTTCCGTTTCTCTTGCGGCAGGGTGCCCAGTGCCTCGTCAAATTTTCGCCTCACATGTGCCCAGCAGCCCACCACACGAATATTACCCGGCAGCTTATGATCCCTTTGGCATCCATCCGCGTGCAGCCAGCCTGAGAAGCCTTGTAGAAAATGTTCAGCGTGCTCCGCTTTTCTCGCGGGCTGGTACTCATACAGTACAATGGCCTGTTTCGCTCAGCCGCTGGTGCGGTACCCCTCTGCCACCTTGCCATTGGGGTCGTGGACGAAAATGCTCTTGCCCTCGGCGCTGATCTCCTTGGCCCGGACGGAATGAGGGATTTCCGTTCCAAAGACTTTGATTTTACTTCCATAGGTGTCCCGCAGCAAAGCAGCAATCTCTTTGGCAAAGTTGGTGCGGTTATCCACCATCGTCAGCAGGATACCGTCAATCTGGAGCTTTGGATTGATCTGCCGTTTCACCTTACTGACCGTAGATAGAAGCTGTTCCAGCCCTTTGGCGGGCAGATACTCTGCCTGAACGGGAATTATGATCCTGTTCGCAGCCGCCAGCGCATTGACCGTAAGCATCCCCAACGAGGGCTGACAGTCAATCAGGATATGGGAATATTGTCCCTTCAGTGTGTCCAGATATTGCCGTAAAATCGTTTCACGGCTCATGGCGTTTACCAAAGAAACCTCCATACCGGAAAGCTGAATATCCGCAGGCATCAGGTCAACGCCTTCTGCATGATGCAGAATACCTTCTCCGGGGCGTATAGGCTGATCCATCAGAATTTTGCCCATTGCATCCGACAGTGTAAATGGCAGCTTGTCTGGTTGCGGATTTCCCAAGCTGATTGTCAGGCTTCCTTGCGGGTCCCCGTCGATCAGAAGCACTTTCTTTCCGGCCTGTGCCAGACCTATTCCCAAGTTCGCACAGGTTGTTGTTTTGCCAACGCCGCCTTTCTGGTTGGCGATGGCGATGATTTGTGTGTTCATGACTTCACCTCATTTCTGATTGTTGCTGTTGTTTCTGGAAATAGAAAAAGCCGCCACTTCAAAATTAACAGTGAAGTGACGGCTCTTTCTATCGCCGGAATACGAGTTCCTGAAATGAAAAAAGCACCCAGCATTTATACTGTGTGCTACATCAAATTCATATTCAATTATTCAAATTAGCTCAAACTATGCCAAACTGCCACAGCCAAAAAACGAGGGGAAGGAGGGCTGAAAAGCACCCCAAAAATCGGCTCTCGGTTAACCACTTTGGGAACCACTTCCCCCTCTTTTTGCCCTCTTTTTAGCCAGTTAACCACTTGCGGACCACTAAAAATTGGATGAAATCGGCTCTCGTTTTGCCAAATTTGGTCAAACCATATCAGCCCGTTTAGATATAGCAAAAGCCCGGAAAACCTTGGCTTAACAGTGATAAGGAACTAATTTACTTATCAACTGTTAGCTGACGGTTTCCGGGGTGCATACGGACAAATCCCGTCTGATTTCTAACAGGAAGTCAGACGGGATTTTCTATCTTATAATGAATTACGGAGAATGCACCATGAAAACCTTAATATTTTGAGCCTACAATATGGACACCGCCTGTGTCGAGTTGAAATTTTCTAATGGTAGCATGATTGCCATTGACACCATCGCTGTGGAAAATGCGGTTGCCGACAATATGTATGAACGGTCAGAACTGGACTATCTAATTTACAATGCACCGATGGAATACGCTGACCTCATTTTGAACGGTGATCCAGAAACATATTTGAAAACGGTAACCGAATACAAGCCGCTTGATTAACCATGTCCCGTCCGTTCCGATAACAACATATTGTCGGGATTGGCGAAATTTTTGTGCACGTGGTAGATTTTTCGCAAATTTATGCTATAATTATTTCGTTTTTTTACAAAGCCGAAAGGATGGTGATTTTGATGGATAAAGAACTGCTGAATGAAATAAACACAGCCTATTATCGTTTGGAAATGAAACAGGCTGAAATCATCCATGCTTTGTCCCACAGAATTTTTGAACTGGAATCCGGTTGGTACAACGGACACTATCACAAGGGTGATAACGATAATTGGATTAGAGAATCGTACCCCATTCCAGTGATCGGTGTAAAAGGCTTTTGTGACATTGAGATACAGTTTGATAAAATCTCCATATCTACAAAACTGAAACGAAATACGGCGCTGACATATTCTTTTGAGAAATTTACCAGGCATGAATTTGAAGCATACGGCGTAGAGGATTATCTTGCGGACTTCTATCACGCAGGACAGACGGTGCAAGAAATGAAAGACAACATCCGTGATTGTGATGAAAAGGAAATCGGGTTTTCCTTCATGTTTCCGTTTGAGGTTGACGGTAAGCAGATTTTTGAATTTGTAAAACTACTTCGCCGTGAAGGTTTTTACTATTGATTGGAGGAACTATGCAAATCAAATATGAACACATCATCCTGCGGGATATGATTGAGTCCGATATTGAGGACTATGTGCGTTGGTTCACCACCGAAACCGAGTGGTCGAATGCTGATGCGCCATGGGAGCCTATCGAATCGGACGAAGAAACCGAGCGCACATCTTGGCGAGAATACTATGCGTCCGTGAAAGAGCTTCCCGACGATGCTCGCCGTTGGAAGTTTGAGATTGAATGGAACGGCAGACACATTGGCTGGGGAAGCTCCTATCCCATTGACGAGAACTACGAATGGGTTGACCTTTAG
>ERZ824575.1102-NODE-1102-length-27670-cov-9.426761_pt1 | contig 27670 bp, 25 predicted proteins | sample MGYA00519470_ERZ824575 | MGnify/ENA primary metagenome ERZ824575 (study PRJEB31778, sample SAMEA3449170) | human gut metagenome | biome: human gut; feature: human-associated habitat; material: faeces | place: United Kingdom | collected 2010/2012 ...
CCACCTTGTGGCCGTTGGGCTGGGGCTTTTCGGGGGCCTCGGTGCTGTGGGCGTTGTGCCAGTCGGCCACAAAGCGCTCCAGACGGCCGATGCCCACGGGGTCGCCCTTCTTGCCCCGGACGCAGTACTTTTCGCACTGGCTCTCCTGGGGGCAGACGCGGCCGCACACGGCGGGCAGAGCGCTGGTGGCGGAGATGATCTGATAGGCCTCTTCAAAGTTGCCCTTGGCCACCTCGGCGATGAATTCGGGGATATGTACCATGACGGGGCAGCCGCTCATGCAGGGCTTGTTCTTGCAGTTCAGGCAGCGCTGGGCCTCGTCCAGAGCCTGCTCCTCGGTGTAGCCCAGTGCCACTTCCTCAAAGTTCTTGTTGCGGACGTTGGGGTCCTGGGAGGGCATGGGATTTTTCGTTAAAGACATATTGGCCATGGTTATTCGGCCTCCTTCTTGAACAGGTTGCAGGTCTCCTCATACTTGTGAGCCTCATACTCCCGGTACATCTGGTTGCGCTTGACCGCCAGATCCCAGTCTACCTTATGGCCGTCGAAGTCGGGGCCGTCCACGCAGGCGAACTTCATCTCGCCGCCCACGCTCAGCCGGCAGCCGCCGCACATGCCGGTGCCGTCGATCATGATGGGGCTCATGGACACGGTGGTGGGCACGCCGTAAGGCTCGGTGGTCTTGGAAACGAATTTCATCATGATCATGGGGCCGATGGCGAAAATCTCGTCATACACGTTGCCGGCGTCCAGCAGCTCCTTCAGCGCCTCGGTGACCAGGCCCTTCTGGCCATAGGAACCGTCGTCGGTGCAGACCTTCAGCACGCTGGAGACAGCCTTGAACTTATCCTCCAGAATGACCACGTCCTTGTTCTTGAAGCCCACCACAGCGTGGACCTCCGCGCCGCAGTCATGGAACTTCTTCAGAACGGGGTATGCGATGGCGCAGCCAACGCCGCCGCCGACCACGCAGACCTTCTTCTTACCCTCGGTCTCGGTGGGACGGCCCAGCGGGCCCACAAAGTCATGCAGGCAATCGCCCTGCTGCTTATGGCTCAGCTTCTCGGTGGTGGCGCCCACCGTCTGAACGATGATGGTAACGGTGCCCTTCTCGCGGTCATAGTCATGGATCGTAATGGGGATACGCTCACCATTCTCATCCACGCGCAGAATGATGAACTGGCCGGGCTGCGCCTTCTTGGCCACCATGGGTGCCTCGATCTCATAGAGGATCACAGTGGGTTTCAGCGCTTCCTTTTTCACGATGCGATACATACTTACTCCCTCATTTCTGTTTTTTCCTTACCTGCGCCCTTTTCGCAGGTGACGCCGGGAACTTTGTTTATTTTATCACGAACATAGGACGCCGTCAATGCACATCTTACACACTTTTGACAGAAATTGACGGGCAATTCGCCGGACAATAGCCCGCGGCATTGCCGTTTGCGGGGTATGGTGGTATAATGTGGGTGAAATGGAAAACAGGAGGGGGAAATGAAGATGGATCTGAAGCTGATACGGCCGACGCGGCAATATGCGGAGCAGGTTATGCGGGGCAGAGAAGAGATGCTTGCCAGCCATGACGGCTTCGACGGATGCGCGGGACTTGAAAGCGTCACTTCATTTGAGGAATGGGTCGATTTCGAAAACCGGCTGAAGCGGAGATATGGCGATGGCTATGTCCCTTCCGAGGTATTTCTGGCGGTGCGGCAGAGCGATGATAGAGTCGTTGGCTTCATTGATTTCCGGCATCCGCTGTCCCCGTTTCTTTTGCAATACGGGGGGAATATCGGCTACAGCGTTCTGCCGTCAGAGCGGCGCAAGGGATATGCCGGCGAGATGCTGAAGCTGATCCTGCCGGCCTGCCGGGCCTATGGTGAAGGCCGCGTTCTAGTGGTCTGCGATAAGGACAACGAAGCCTCCCGGCGAACCATAATCAAAAACGGCGGGAAGCTGGAGAATGAAGTGACCGAGGATCTCGGTTCGGGAGAGCGCGGGATCGTTCAGCGGTATTGGATCGATCTGGCCTCGATAGACGAAGGAGAATGGCGATGACGGATGTACTCATGTACTATAATGACGTGATGCTCTGCTACGGCATCACCGCCGACGAGTTGAAGCACGCTTATACAGAGAAGTTTGAGAAGAATATGCACCGCTGGTAATGCACCGAAAACAAACAACCACCCACCCGGAGCTGCGCTTCGGACGGGTGGTTGCGTTTTACTATGACAGCGTTACCTGGCGGCCGGTGATGGTCACCAGCATCTCCTCCCGCATTTTCTTCAGCTCCCGCATCATGGCGCTGCGGTCGGCGGAGATATAGTCCGCCAGGGCGCTGAGGGAGAAGGGCAGTTGGAACGACGGGCCATGGCCCTTGGCTGCCTGCAGCTGGAAGTAGCGCAGCAGTTTCTCCCGGATGGAGCGGCGGCTGAGCACCTCCACCCGCTCGGACAGGGACGTGGCCTTCTCCGTCACCAGACGGAACAGGTTCTCCACCATGCGGCTGTGGCAGGCACAGGCGTGCTCACACCGGCGCATGACCGCCTCAGAGCGCAGGAAGCTGACCCGCGTGGGCGCGGCAGCCCGCACCACCACGCTGTCGTCCCCCGCCGCCTTGAACATCATCATTTCGCCGAACACGCCGCCGGGGCCCAGATGCTCCAGAATGGCGCGGCCGCCCTCCCGGTCGATCCGCTCCACCACGGCGCTGCCCTGGGATACGATGCCCAGCATCCGGCGGCCGTCGCCGAAATCATAGATCACGTCGTCGGGCCGGAAGCTCTGCTCATACACGCCCAGGCATGCGTGCATGGTCTGGTATTCCTGGGGGCTGACGCCCTCCAGAAGCGGTGATCTTATCATTTGTCTCGCCCTCTCTCTTTCTATGGCTGTTTTTTCTGTGATCTATTCCCGCTGCAGCCGCAGGTCCAGCAGGGTATCCCGCCGCCGTCCGATCACATGGTATACGATGAAATAGGACAGCAGTCCCCAGGGGATGGCCGCCGCCACGTCCAGCAGGGCGTGCTGCTTCACCAGCAGCGTGGCGGCGATGATCACCAGGCCGTAGGCCGCGGCGGCCCAGCGCCACCAGGTCCTCCGCAGGCCCGGCGTCTCCCATACGGAGGACACCGCCGCTACGACGCCCAGCACATGGACGCTGGGGAACACGTTGGTGTTGGTGTCCAGGTCATAGGTGAGCTGGACCGCCCAGGTGAAGATGTCCGTTACCTCCAGATCCGCCGGGCGCAGCTCCTGGCAGTTGGGCACCAGAATGCAGAACACCGTGGCGCTGAAGAAGGACAGGGCCAGCATCCAGATATACCGGCGGAAGCCCTCGGCGTCCTTTAGGATCAGGTAGATGCCCAGCACCGCCAGCAGCGGGCTCCAGCTCATGTAGAACACGATAAAGTAGGGGCAGAACGGAATCAGGCTGTCCACGGGAAGCTGCGTGGCCCAATAGGGGCCCGTCACATATTTTTCAATGGTGAAGAACGCCGCCAGATAGGCCGGCAGAAACAGCCCCCACCACATGTGGGGATGCTCCTTGATAAACGCTTTGACAACTTGCATGATACCCTCCTTGACACTGTGGCATTTGTCACAGTGTATTGTACCACCAAGCTGCGAAAATACTACCCCCGGGTTGTGAACTTTCTGCAAATCTTTCAGGCCGGTCGGTCAAGAATGCATCACAGTGCGGAACGGGCTTGCGCTCTCGCGCCCAGCGTACTACAATAGAAAGAAAACGCGTGGGGGAGATGACGATATGACAGAAAATTCCAAATTGATCAAGTACCGGGTGCTTGACGGCAATGCCCTCAAGCTGATCGCCATTCTGGCCATGACGGCGGACCATCTGGCGTGGCTTCTTTTCCCCGGCTATGACCGGGCTGCCGTGCCGGTCATCATGCATATCATCGGCCGGCTCACCTGTCCGGTCATGTGCTTTTTTATCGCCGAGGGCTATCACTATACCCATAGCAAAACAAGATACGCCCTGCGTCTGCTGCTGTTGGCCGTGGTCTCGCATTTCGCCTACCTGTTTGCCTCCAACGACTTTGTGGATTGTCATTCCTTTATCCCGTTTTATTACGGATCCTTCCTGAACCAGACCAGTGTGGTCTGGTCGCTGCTGGGCGGCCTTCTTATGCTGTGGATCAATGACAGCAAAAGGCTTGCCGCGCCGGTGAAGGTGGCGGGCATCCTGCTGATCTGCGTCATCACCTTCCCAGCGGACTGGAGCTGCATCGCGTCCCTCTGCATCCTTTCCATCGGCACAAACAGGGGAGACGCCAGAAAGCAGATCGCTTGGTGCCTGTTTTATGTGACGCTCTATGCGCTGGTGTATTTTCTGGCGCTGGATCGTGTATACGGACTTCTGCAGCTGTGCGTCGTGCTGGCGATCCCGCTGCTGTGCCTGTATAACGGCCGGCGGGGAAAGACGCCGGGGCTTAACCGTGCGATGAAGTGGCTCTTTTATCTGTATTATCCGCTGCATCTGTTCGTGCTCGGCCTGGCCCGTTGGCTCCTCCGCGGCTGACGGCTGCGTACCAGAAAAAAATACCAGCGGCAAAAAACGCATATTGCGCAGACATAAGGGAAATCTAGCATTGCGATACCCAATCGACAAGCTTTTGCTTGACCAACACAAGAAAGGAGATTTCAATCATGTCTGCTAAGAACACCAACAAGCTGAACGTTCCCGAGGCCCGTGCCGCTATGGATAAGTTCAAGATGGAGGCCGCCAATGAGGTGGGCGTCAACCTGAAGAACGGTTACAACGGCGACCTGACCAGCCGCGAGGCCGGCTCCGTCGGCGGCCAGATGGTCAAGAAGATGATCGAGTCCTACGAGAAGAACCTGTAAATTCCCCGGAGTTTACCAAGATCTTTTCTGATAAAAAGAGCGGCGAAGAAGATTTCGCCGCTCTTTTTCTATACAGGCGCGGAAAAGTGTGCTATACTGTTGCCACACCCTTTCAAAGGAGGCCGCGCCATGCACCTTTTCGACCATCTGCGCACCGTCAATACCCACCGCCGTCTGGTGCGGCACTACTGCCTGAAGCTGGGGCTGGTCTGGCAGGGTTTGACCCACGACCTGAGCAAATACAGCCCCACCGAGTTCTGGCGCAGCGTGAAATACTACCAGGGCAACCGCAGCCCCAACGACGCCGAGCGCATCGCCAACGGCGTCAGCCTGTCGTGGCTCCACCACAAGGGCCGCAACCGCCACCATTTTGAGTACTGGATCGACTACTGCCTCCGTGAGGACGGCAGCGTGTACATCGGCGGGTGCAAGATGCCCAAGAGGTATGTGGCCGAGATGTTCTGCGACCGCATCGCCGCCTGCCGGGTCTATCAGAAGGAGAAATATACCGGCGCCTCCCCCTGGACGTACTACCAGCGCAGCAAGGATCTGAAGCACACCGACGCCGGGCGCTATATGCACGCCGACACGGCGGCCCTGCTGGACCGGTGGCTCCTGATGCTGAAGGAGCAGGGCGAGGACGCCGCCTTCGTCCAGATCAAAAAGGAGCTGCAAGACCCCAACTATTGATAAAGGAGGTGCGCAATGTTGATACTGTTAAGCCTGTTATTTCTGGTCATCGGTTTTCTGATGCTGCGCTTTCCCGAGGAGATCTATGACCTGACCGCGGGCTGGAAATCTAACACGCCCGGTGAGCCCTCCAAGTGGTACAGGATCAGTCTCCGCGCCGGCGGCATTACCTTCCTGCTGGTCGGTGTGATGGGGCTGAGCTCCCTTTTCATCCAATAGTTTTCCATAAAAGCAAAGCCTGCGAGCACGCTCGCAGGCTTTGCTTTTATGATTTACTTCTTATACGGCACATGCCAGATGGTGTCGGCATAGTCGGCGATGGAACGGTCGGCGGCGAAGATACCGCTGCGGGCGATGTTGATCAGGCTCATGCGGTTCCAGTTCTCCCGGTCGGCATAGGCGTGCACCATCCGCTGCTCCGCCTCGGCATAGGTGGGCAGATCCGCCAGCAGCATATACTGATCCGGCGGGCAGTCCGCGCCGAACACCAGCCGCTGCCACAGATCCTCGTAGCTGACGCCGTCGGAGAATCCGCTTTTCAGCTGATCCACCACCCGGCGCAGCATGGGATCCCGGTCATACAGCAGATGGGGATCGTAGCTGTGCTGCAAATGGGCCACCTCATCAGAGTGCAGGCCGAACAGGAACATGTTCTCGTCGCCCAGCACCTGGTGCATCTCCACGTTGGCGCCGTCCAGCGTACCCACGGTCAGCGCGCCGTTCATCATGAACTTCATGTTGCCGGTGCCGCTGGCCTCCTTGCCTGCGGTGGAGATCTGCTGGCTCACCTCGCTGGCGGGCATCAGCATCTCTGCCATGGAGACGCGGTAGTTCTCCAGGAACACCACCTGCAGCTTATCCTTGCACACGGGGTCGTTGTTGATCTCGTTGGCCAGGGAGTTGATGAGATGGATGATCCGCTTGGCCACGGCGTAGCCGGGCGCAGCCTTGGCGCCGAACAGGAAGGTGTGGGGCGTGAAGGCCATGTCGGGATCGTCCCGCAGCTGCTGATAGAGATAGATGATGTGCAGGGTGTTCATCAACTGCCGCTTGTACTCATGCAGGCGCTTCACCTGCACGTCGAAGATGCCGTCGGTGTTCAGCACCACGCCCTGCTGGCGATAGGCCCACTTGGCGAAGGCGTCCTTGTTGGCCTTCTTGATCTGGCCCAGCCGCAGCAGCACCTCCTTGTCGTCGGCCCAGCGCTCCAGGCCCTTCATCTCACCGGCGTGGGTCAGATAGCCCTCGCCCACGGTGTCCTTCAGCAGGGCGTCCAGACCGGGATTGATCTGGCTGAGCCAGCGGCGGTGATCCACGCCGTTGGTGACATTCTTGAACTTGTCCGGCTCCATGACGCACTGGTCGCGGAACACGTCCTTCCGGAGGATGTCCGAGTGCAGGGCGCTGACGCCGTTGACGGCCATACCGCCGGCGATGCACAGGTTGGCCATCCGCACCGCGCCGTCCCAGATGACGGCCATGCGGGCCACCTTGTCCATGTCGCCGCGATAGAACTCGGTGATCTTTTCCTGATAGCGGCGGGCGATCTCGGTGAGGATCTGCCACACCCGGGGCAGCAGCGTCTCAAAGAGCTGCTGAGGCCAGACCTCCAGCGCCTCGGCCAGCACCGTATGATTGGTGTAGGCCACGGAGTGGGTGGTGATGTCCCACGCCTCGTCCCAGCCCAGGCCCGCATCGTCGATGAGGATGCGCATCAGCTCTGGGATCACCAGGGCGGGATGGGTGTCGTTGATCTGGATGACGTTCTTCTCGTGGAAGTTCTTCAGCGTGCCGTACTGCTGGATATGCTGGCGGGTGATGGACTGCACCGTGGCGGACACGAAGAAGTACTGCTGCTTCAGCCGCAGGGACTTGCCCTCGTAGTGATTGTCCTCGGGATACAGCACCTTGGAGATCACGTCGGCCATGGCCCGCTCCTCGCCGGAGCGGAGATACTGGCCCTGGGAGAACAGCTTCATGTCGATGGGCTTGGGGGACTTGGCATCCCACAGCCGCAGGGTGTTCACGTGGTCGGTGTCATAGCCCGCGATCTCCATGTCGCAGGGCACCGCCAGCACGCGGGTATAGTCCTCATGCACCACCATCAGGTGGCCGTTGTCCCAGCGGGTGCGGACAGTACCGCCGAAGTGGACCTCCTCCGTCTCCTGGGGCTTAGGCAGCAGCCACGCGTCGCCCAGGGGCTTCCAGTCGTCGGGCAGCTCCACCTGCTGGCCCTCCACGATCTTCTGCTTGAAAAGGCCCAGCTCATAGCAGATGGAGTAGCCGGTGGCGGGGATCTCCAGGGTGGTCATACTGTCCAGATAGCAGGCAGCCAGGCGGCCCAGGCCGCCGTTGCCCAGACCCGCGTCCGGCTCCATGTCGAAGATATCCGCCGCCTTGAAGCCCAGCTCCTCAATGGCCTCCTGCAGCTGGGGCAGCACGTTCAGGTTATAGGCGTTCTTCATCAGGCTGCGGCCCATCAGGAACTCCAGGGACAGATAGTGCACCCGGCGGGCGCCCTCACGGGCGGCCTTCTGCTGGGTCTCCACCCCGTGCTCCACCATGATGTCGCGCAGCACCATGGCGCAGGCCTTCAGCATCTCGCCGTCGCTGGCCTGCTGCTCGGTGCAGCCATAGTTCAGCCGCAGCTTGCGGATGATAGCCTCCTTCATGTCATGCTTGGTATAGGTCATATGCGATTGTCTCCTTACAGCTTGGAATAGATATCGTGATAGATGCGGGCGCTGCGTGACCAGCTGAAATCGGCGGTCATGCCCCGCCGCTGCACGGCGGCAAAGCCCGCCCTGTCGCCTCGGTAAAGTCCGGTGGCCTGTCCCATGACGGACAGCATGGCCCCGGCGTCGTATGCTTCAAACAGATACCCCGTGCCGTCCTCCTGGCCCACCTGGCAGGAGTGTACGCTGTCGGCCAGTCCGCCGGTGCGGCGGACGATGGGCACCGCGCCGTAGCGCATGGCGATCATCTGGGAAAGGCCGCAGGGCTCGCTCCTGGAGGGCATCAGGAACAGATCGGCACCGGCATAGATGCGGCGGCTCAGGCCCTCGGAATAGGTGATCAGCGCCGCCGCGCGGCCCACATAGCGGCCCGCCTGCGCCCGGAAGAAGTCCTCATAGTACCCCTCGCCCTGGCCCAGCACCACAAACTGGCAGCCGGTGGCCATGATGCCGTCAAAGCCGTCCCGGATCAGCTCCATGCCCTTGTGGCCCACCAGGCGGCTGATCACCGCCACCAGCGGCGTGTCCGGCTCCTCCCGCAGGCCCAGCGACACCTGAAGGTCCGCCTTGCACGCGGCCTTGCCGGTCATGTCGTCGGGGCCGTAGTGCGCCGGGATGGCCATGTCGTGAACCGGGTCATAGGAGCTCATGTCGATGCCGTTCAGCACGCCGTGCATCTTATAGCCGATGGCGTTGACCACAGAGGCCATGCCGTGGGCGTAGTAGTCGTCGTGGAGCTGCTGGGCATAGGTGGGGCTGACGGTGGTCACCGCGTCGGACACCAGCATGGCGGCCTTCATCAGGTTCACGTCGCCGTCCATCTGCAGGGTGCCGTCATTCCACCAGCCCTCGTGCAGGCCGAACAGGTCGGCCACGGTGTCGGCGCCATAGCGGCCCTGATACTCGATATTATGGATGGTGAACACGGTTTTGATACCCCGCACCGCGTCCCAGCGGGTGGCCACATCCTTGAGATAGATGGGCACCAGCGCCGTCTGCCAGTCGTTGCAGTGGATCACATCCGGCATCCAGTCCAGGCTGGGCATCAGGTCCACCACCGCCTTGCTGAAAAAGGCAAAGCGCTCGCCGTCGTCATACTCGCCGTACAGGCGGCCCCGGCGGAAATAGTGCTCGTTGTCCACGAAATACCATGTTACGCCCCGGTACTCCATGACGAACAATCCGCAGTACTGGTGCCGCCACGCCACGTCCACATAGATATAGCTGCGATAGACCATCCGCTCACGCCACTGCTGGGGGATCTTATCATACAGCGGCAGGATCACCGCCACCTGATCGCCGTTCTCGGCCAGGGATACCGGCAGACTGCCGGCCACGTCCGCAAGACCGCCCGTCTTGCAGAAGGGAAACGCCTCACTGGCGGCAAACAGTATTTTCATAAGTTGTCCTCCTCTTTATGGCTGGCGAAAAATCTTGCGATTTTTCTGCCAATATGGCTTGCGGCCGACTGCGCGCGTCCTTCGGACACACTGGCGGCCGAGAATTATTTTTCCGACGTACACGCCGCCGGAAAAATAATTAGATTGTTTCGCCGCCTGCGGGCGGCGAACTCTGCGAGGCTTACTTCACCGTCAGATTTTGCGCCAGTCACAGTTTCGTGTTCTTCTCCACCACCAGGGGATACTGGGCGTGACCGGCCATGGCCACATCGCCGCCGAATTCCACGTTCTTGTCGGCGATGACGCAGCGGATGGAGGCCCCGGCCTTCACCACCGTGTCCTTGAACAGGATGCAGTTCTCCGCATGGGCGCCCTTTTCCACCCGGACGCCCCGGAACAGCACGCAGTTGCGGACGCTGCCCTGGATGTCGCAGCCGTCGGAGATCAGGGAGTTGACGCACTCGCCGTCCGGGTCGATATAGGTGGAGGCGGCGTCGTTCTCCTTGGCGTACACCGGCCGCTGGGCGCAGAACAGCTCCGAGCGGATCTCCGGCCGCAGCAGCTCCATGCTGCGCTGATAGTACGCCTGCACCGAGTTGATGCGGGCGGCAAAGCCATCCCACACATAGCCGTTGAACCGCAGCGTCTCGCCCTTTTCCTGCAGAACGTTCCGGCGGAAGCTGTACCGGTCATGGGCCATGCACTCCTCCACCAGCTTCAGCAGCAGCTCACGGCTCAGCAGAAAGATATTCAGGCTCTGATAGCCCTCCGGCGTGCGGACGTCATAGGCGGTGTCCACGATGCGGCCCGTGTCGTCCAGTGTGAAATAGGTGTCGCCGCTCTCGCCGGGATGGCTGGTGCACACGCAGGTCATGTCCGCGCCGGAGGCGATATGGGCATCCAGCACGCTGCGCAGGGGCAGATTGGCCACCAGATCGCTGTCGGACAGCACCACATAGTCCTGGCGGATATGGCGCAGGTATTCGATGACGCAGCCCAGGGCCTCCATCTTGCCCCGGAAGGGGCCCACGGTGCTCCGGCTCTCGCTGTAAGCGAAGGCGGGCAGCAGCTTCAATCCGCCGGTCTTGCGGCTCAGATCCCAGCTCTTGCCGGTGCCCAGGTGATCCAGCATGCTCTGGCACTTGCCGTGCATGATGACGCCCACGTCGGTGATCCCGGCGTTGACCATATTGGACAGCATGAAGTCCACCACCCGGTAATCGCCGCCGAAGGGCAGCGAGCCGTGGATGCGCTTGGCGGTCAGCTGGCCCAGTCCCGGCTTCTCTCCATAGGAGAAGATGATCCCGTGCATTCCCTTCATTGCGCGGCCTCCTTTCCATGAGTGCGGTCAAGCATGGTCTTGGGCGGCACGGTCTCCCGCTCCGCCACGTTGGTGCGGGGTCCCAGCACCGCGATGCCCCAGCTGTCGGGGTCGGCCGCCTCCTCCGGCGGCGCACCCACCTGGGCCCTGCGGCCGATGCGGCAGCCCTCGCCCACGATGGCGTAGGCCACCCGTGCCCCGTCCTCGATGACCGCGCCGGGCATCACCACGGAATAGGACACCTCCGCCCGCTGCCCCACATGGCAGCCGGTGGACAGCACGCTGTTCTTCACCTCGCCCAGGATCTCGCAGCCCCTGGCTACGGCGCTGTTGCCGATGTCGGCATGCTCACCCACATAGGCCGGAGGACACACGGCGGTGCGGCCGTGGATGGGCCACCGCTCGTCCAGCAGATTCAGGCCCGATCCGGGGGTCAGCATGTCCATGTTGGCGTCCCACAGGCTATCTAGGGTGCCCACGTCCTTCCAGTACCCCTCGAACCGATAGGCCACCATCCGCTCCCCGGCATTCAGCATGGCGGGGATGATGTCCTTGCCGAAGTCGTTGCTGGAGTCCACCTTGGCCTCGTCGGCGATGAGGTAGGAGCGCAGCTTGGACCAGGTGAAGATATAGATGCCCATGGACGCCAGATTGCTCTTGGGCTCCTTGGGTTTTTCGGCAAATTCGGTGATGTTGTCCTCTCCGTCCACATTCATGATGCCGAAGCGGCTGGCCTCAGACCAGGGCACCTCCATCACGGAGATGGTGCAGGCTGCGTTCGCCGCCTTGTGGCGGCGCAGCATGTCGGAGTAGTCCATCTTATAGATGTGGTCGCCGGACAGCACCGCCACATAGTCCGGGTCGTACAGATCCACGAACCCGATGTTCTGATAGATGGCGTTGGCGGTGCCCTTGTACCAGTCGGCACCGGTGGCGCTCTGGTACGGCGGCAGGATGTGTACGCCGCCGTTGGCACGGTCCAGCTCCCAGGGCTGGCCGTTGCCGATGTAGTTGTTCAGCTCCAGCGGCCGGTACTGGGTCAGCACGCCCACCGTGTCGATGCCGGAGTTGGCACAGTTGGACAGGGGAAAATCAATGATGCGGAACTTGCCGCCGAAGGGGACGGCGGGCTTGGCCATGTCGCCGGTCAGCACATGCAGGCGGCTTCCCTGCCCACCGGCCAGCAGCATGGCGATACATTCTTTCTTCATGTGACTGCACCTCCTGATGTTCGGAAACGGCGCGCCTCAGCGGCCGTTCACTTGTTTGGTCAGCTTGCCTTTTCCCTGCAAAATCACCGCGCCCAGCGGCGGCACGCGCACCGCGATGGACTGGGCCTGCTGATGTGCGGGAATGAATTCCGTCTCAATGGGCTCCGGGTTGGTGACGCCGCTGCCGCCCCACCGGGCGTCGTCGGTGTTGAAGACCTCCTCATACCGGGCCTTGGGCGGCACGCCGAAGCGATAGCCCTCCACCGCCACGGGAGAGAAGTTGATGACGGCGATCAGCGACTTGCCGCTGCGGTCCGTCCGCCGGAACACCAGCACGTTGTTGTAGTTGTCGTCGGCCACCAGCCACTGGAAGCCGTCCCAGTCCCGGTCATTCTCCCACAGGGCCCTGTGGGCCTTATAGAACTTATTCAGCGCCCGGATGCACTCGTGGGTCTGGCGGCAATCCTCTTCCTCGTCCAGCAGGTACCAGTCCAGCGCCTTGCGGAAGTCCCACTCGTGCCATTGCGCCAGCTCCGTGCCCATAAAGGTCAGCACCTTGCCGGGATGGCACAGCATGTACGCGTAGAAGCCCCGGACGCCCGCCAGCTGCTGCCACTTGTCGCCGGGCATCTTGCCCCGCAGCGAGCCCTTCATGTGCACCACCTCGTCGTGGGACACCGGCAGCACGAAATTCTCGGAAAAGGCGTACACCATGGAGAAGGTCACGTCCCGGTGGTGGTGCTGGCGGAAGAAGGGATCCATCTTCAGATAGTGGCACACGTCGTTCATCCAGCCCATGTTCCACTTCAGGTTGAAGCCCAAACCGCCCTCCTCCGGGGGATAGGTCACCATGGGCCAGGCGGTGGACTCCTCCGCCACCATCAGCGCCGCGCCGTCGATGGCAAAGGCGGTGCGGTTGAGCTGCCGCAGGAACTCGATGGCCTCCAGATTCTCCTTGCCGCCGTTCTGATTGGGCCGCCACTGCTGCCGGTCATAGTCCAGATACAGCATGGACGCCACCGCGTCCACCCGCAGTCCGTCGATGTGGTACTCCCGCAGCCAGTAGGCGGCGGAGGACAGCAGGAAGCTGCACACCTCCGGCTTGCCGAAGTCAAAGACCCGTGTTCCCCAGCTCTCATGCTCCCATTTCAGGGGGTCGCTGTACTCATACAGGCACGAGCCGTCGAACTGGATCAGCCCGTGGCTGTCCTTGCAGAAGTGGGCGGGCACCCAGTCCAGGATCACGCCGATCCCGGCCCGATGGAGCCTGTCCACCAGATACATGAAGTCATGGGGCGTGCCGTAGCGGCTGGTGGGCGCGAAATAACCCACGCACTGATAGCCCCAGCTGTCGTCCAGCGGATACTCCGTCACCGGCAGCAGCTCCACATAGTTATAGCCCATATCCCGGACATACAGCGCCAGCTGGTCAGCAATGTCGCGGTAGTTCAGCACCTGGCCGTCCTCTGTTCGCCGCCAGGAGCCCAGATGCACCTCATAGATGTTCACAAAGCCCTCGGCGGGGTGGGTGCCCTCCCGCCGCTGCCGCCATTTCTCGTCGTGCCAGGTATAGCCGCCGATGTCGTACAGCTTGCTGTTGGTAGAGGGCCGGGTCTCCTGATGGAAGCCGTAGGGATCGGACTTCCATACCTCCCGGCCGTCACACTGGGTCACCACATACTGATAGGCGTCGAACTGTCTGGCGTTTTCCACCGTCAGCTCCCATGCTCCGTCCGCCAGGCGGCGCATGTCCCACCGCTGCCACTCGTTGAAATCGCCGCACAGGGCCACGCATCGTGCCTGGGGCGCCCATACCCGGAACACCCAGCCGCCATCGCAGGGGTGTGCGCCAAAATATTCATAGGCGCTGTCCCACACGCCGCCGGACAACTCCTGTCTGTCCATTCCCGGCACCTCCTGTCTGTTATAGCACGGCGCCCCCGCAAAAAAGGGCGATATGCTACGCTATTTTATCGTATGGACATTTTACTCCATTTCCGCCCACCCGTCAATGCAATCGGCCATTGTTTCAAAAGAAGGAAGCATGACGGGCCGTCGAGGACGGCGGCCCCTACGCATCAACCGCCGACAGAATATTTGTAGGGGGCGGCGTCCCCGACGCCCCGCCCGGTATACGCACCGCCTGTGCAAAACGATGACCCCCACCGCTCCTGACGGAGCAGTGGGGGCGATATGTTTTTATTCTCTCCGCAGTGCCTCGATGGGGTTCAGCTTCGAGGCCTTTACCGCGGGCATCAATCCGAACACCACGCCGATCACCATGGAGAAGGCCACGGCCACGGCGCAGGCGCCCACACTGATGGCCACCGGCGTTCCCATCACCGAGCTGAGCATGTACGCCAACCCGATGCCGCAGGCCACGCCCAGGATACCGCCCAGGCTGGTCAGCACCGCCGCCTCCGTCAGGAACTGCCACAGGATGCGGCTCTGCTGCGCGCCGATGGCGATCTTCAGGCCGATCTCGCGGGTGCGCTCCGTCACGGACACCAGCATAATGTTCATGACGCCGATGCCGCCCACCACCAGAGAGATGGCGGCGATCCAGATCAGCTGCTTGTTGGTGGTCTCCGACAGGCTCTGCAGGTCGGCGGCCTGCTGCAGCAGATCCTTGGCCTGATACTTGTACTTGTCGGTGGACACCACGTTGTCGTTCAGGTACTGGGCCACATTGTTGCCCGCCTCGGTCATGTCGTTGGTGGAGGTGGCACGCACCGCCACGGACGCGGGCTCGTCATACCGGTACACGATGGGCCAGCAGGTGTTGGGAATGATGATGGTACCGGAGGTATTTCCGGAGTACATATAGTAGTCGCTGACCGAGTTGATCACCGGCTCCGAGGTGGACTTCTGGCTGATGACGCCCACCACCACGAAGGGCTCACCCTGGATCTCCACAGTGCCGCCGATGGGATTCAGACCCTGGAACAGGCTCTGGGCCGTGTTGGCGTCCAGCAGCGCCACCTTGCGGCAGGTGGTAAAATCGCTTTCAATGAAGCCCCGACCGTAATTGACCATATACCCCGTCACCGACAGGAAGTGGCTGTCGCCGCCGTAGATGGCGCCATTGAAGGAACTGTTGCCCACGTACACGCCATCGGCCCAGCTGCGGGAGTAGTACAGGGAGGATTCCCGCACCTTATCAAGCTTGTCGATCTCATCCCGCATCTCTGCCGTGATCATGGAGATGCCGTCGGGCACGCTGGCATAGGAGAAATCTATCTGATTGTTGTCCTGCATCAGCGTCACATCCACCACATTGTTGCCCGCGCCGATCAGGTTCTGCTTGATCTGCTCGTTGGTGCCCTTGATGGTGGACACGATGGTGATGATGGCGGCGATGCCGATGATGATGCCCAGCATCGTCAGGAAGGAGCGCAGCTTGTGGCTCCACACGCCCTGAAAGGCGAGATTGATATTTTCCAGCATCCGCGCACCTCCTTACATGCCGTTATAGAGCTGATCCCGTGTGGCCTCCACGGTACCGGCTCCCTCGGCCACATTGCGTCCGTAGGGGAAGGCCACGAAATCGTCCACCGTCAGGCCGCCGCGGATCTGGGTATAGCTGCCCCACAGGTTGCGGCCCGTCTGCACCCAGCGCTTTTCCAGTCTGTCATGGTCGCCCCGCACCAGCACATAGCTCTTGCCGTTCTCGGTGCGGATGAACATACTCTCCAGATACAGGGTGTTGCCGTCGGCACTGCCGGTACTGTTCTGATAGGACATCTCCACATAGTCGCCCTCCCGCAGGTCGGCGTCCTCCGAGACGAATACCTTGAAGGGATAGTAGGACACGTTGCTGTTGCCGTCGCTCCAGGAGTTGGCGTTGTCGGTGGGATAGTCGCTGATCTCCACGATCTCACCCTCGGCGCTGGCACCGGTCATCCAGGAGCTGACCTGTACCGTCTCGCCGATGCTGACCGTATCCAGCTCCAGCTCGCTGAGGGCGCCCTCGATGTAGTAGCCGCCTCCGCCGGAGACCTCCACCACCGCCTGGGTCTTGTCAAAGTCGGCGCTGCCGGAATCCCGCACCGCCTTGATGGTGCCGTTCAGCTCACTGTACACGGTATCGCTGCCCACTTCCTTCTTGACCTGCTCCAGATTCACCGCCGCCAGCTTGATGGTCACGTCCATTTCGCTGATCTCCCGGATCTTGTCGCGGATCATCTTGACCAGTTCTTCCTTGGGATAGGACTCCTCAAACAGCTTCTGCAGCTCCTCCAGCTCCTTCTGCAGGGCCAGGATCTCGTCGGTGGTGCCGTCGATCACGATCTGGGGCGCCTCCGCCAGCTTGGCCGGGAAGATCTTCACCGTCTCCTTGGGCGTTTCCGGCTGGTCCTCTCCGGTGCCGGGCAGCACGGGAACGATCTGGCCGTCATCGCCGGTCTGTCCGGCAACATCACCGGTATCGCCGGTCTCACCGCCGGTCTGGCCGCCTTCGCCGCTCTCTCCGCCGCCGGAGGGATTCACCCATTCCAGCCGCAGGCCGCAGCAGTTGACGATATCGCCCAGGGTGGTGTTGTCCACATGGATTACCAGCACCACATACACAACAGCTCCGCTGTTCTCCGGCAGCAGCTTGATCAGATTCTCCGACGTCAGCGCATCCTCGGAATTCCAGTCATAGTACAGGGGCTTTTCCTTGCTGCCGTCGCCGGACAGCTTCGTCAGCAGCTGCGGCTTGCCCGCTTCTATGGGCTGGGTCTCCTTATCGAAGATACCCTTTCGGCTCTCCTCGTACTTCTTGTCGATCTCCGCCTGCAGTTCATCCATCTTTTCCTGCAGGGCCTCCTGATCCATAGCCAGCTGCAGGCGCTCCAGCTCCTTCTTGGAAGTCTCCAGCGCCAGCACCTGCTTTTCATAGGCGATCTGGGCCCGCTCCACGTCCAGAGAGGTCAGTGTGGTGTCGTAGGACAGCAGCTTGTCGCCCTTCTTGACGGTCTGGCCCTCCTCCACATAGACCTTGCTGACCTTCTGGGTGTCGGACAGAAAGATCTTCTGCATCTCGTCGGTGGTCACCATGCCGCTGGTCTGGGAGGTATCGCCCCAGTAGTCGCTCATGCTGAAATCGGACACGGCGTATACATTCACATTGCCCCGCTGGGCATTGCGGGCCAGCGTCAGGCCGCCCCACACAACGCCGCAGGCCGCAACCACACCGGCGGCGATCAGCAAGCCCCGCTTTACCGTTTTATTCATCGTTTTCTCCTCCGCTCAGCACGCCGTCCTTGATGGTCATGATGGTATCAGCATGGTGTGCGATACCCCGGTCGTGGGTGATCATGATGATGGTGGAGCCGCTGTCGTGGAGCTGATGGAACAGCTCCATCACCTGTGCGCCGCTGGCGCTGTCCAGCGCGCCGGTGGGCTCGTCGGCCAACAGCAGCCGGGGCTTGCCCACGATGGCGCGGGCAATGGCCACACGCTGACACTGTCCGCCGGACAGCTGGTCGGGCCGGTGGTCGATCCGGTCAGAAAGACCCACCGTCTCCAGCGCGGCCCGGGCACGCTCCCGCCGCTCTTCCTTCTTCACGCCGCCGTACAGCAGCGGCAGCGCCACGTTGTCCAGCGCCGTCAGCTTGGGCAGCAGGTGGAAGGACTGGAACACGAAGCCGATCTCCTTGTTCCGCACCTCCGCCAGCTCCTTGCCGGAGCACTTGGTGATCTCCCGCTCCCCCAGCAGATAGCTGCCGCTGGTGGGCACATCCAGACAGCCGATCAGGTTCATCAGCGTGGTCTTTCCGCTGCCGGAAGGCCCCATGATCGCCAGATAATCCCCCTCGTTCACGTCCAGACTCACGTTTTTCAGCACGCGGGTCACGGTCTTGCCCATGGGATAATCCTTGCAAATATCGCGCATCTGTAAGATCATGCTCATCCCTCCGCAACTGCGCTGTCATCCGCGGCAGGCAGCGCCGCGGCGCCGTCCTCCGGCATCACGTCCACAGCACCGTCCATACCGCCCTCGGGCATCACGTCCACGCCGCCGTCCATACCGTCCACGCCGCTCATATCGCCCATATCGCCCATGTCGCCGCCGCCCATACCGGGATCAAAGGTACCCTCGTCATAGGTGACGCAGGTCATGCCGGCCTTCAGGCTCTCGTCGGGGAAGGCGATGTAATCCTCGGCGGTCAGGCCGTCGGTGACAACGTAGGTGTCCATCTCCGCGTCATAGTCGCCTAGGGTCAGGCTGCGCTTTTCCAGCTTGCCCTTGGCGTTCTGGGCCCATACCCAGGGAGCGGAATCCACGTCATTGATGTAATACGCGGGCAGCTTCAGGGTGTCGGCGTCCTGCTCCGCGTCCTGACCGTAGTCCGGCTCGATGTACACATGCTGCCCCAGCAGCAGCCCGTCGCTGCTCTCCAGCTCCACATAGAAGGGGTACTTGCTGGACATGGCGGTGTCATCGCTGCCGCTGTCATAGTACCGGTTCTGGTTGCCCTGCTGGGCGTTCTCCCAATCGATGAGGGAGATGGTGCCCTTCCAGGTCTGATCGCTGACGCGGGAGCGGATCACCACAGCGGTGCCCTCCGTCAGGGTACCTGCGTTGTTCTCGTTGACATAGCCCTTCACCCGGAAGCCGCTGGTCTCCACGATGGTCATGAAGGGCAGGGGATTGCCGTTCTGATCGGTGCCGCCGTTCTCGTTGATGGCCTTGACCCGGCCCGCCACGGGAGAGGTGACCGTTACGTTCTTCACGGTGCTCTGCAGCTTCTCGATATCCTTTGCCTTCAGAGAGATATTATACTCCTTCTCCAGAATATCCGTGGTGACCTGGCGGATCTCCAGGGTATACTGCATCTGCTTGTCGGAGGAGGCGGCGTTCTTGTCCTTTTCCAGCTGCTCCTTCTCCTCCTTCTTGCTGGCCAGCTCGTTCTGCATCTGCTCCAGCTCCAGCTGGGCCTTCTCCAGATCCAGCTTGGCCTGGCTCATGTCGTATGTAAACAGGGCGTCGCCCTCCTTGACCTCCTGATCCACCTTCACCTTGATGGCATCCACCGTGGCGTTGTCGTTCTTCTTGATCTGCGTCTCGCTCTGAGACGTGACCATTCCGGCAAAGCGATCCACCAGGCCGGTGGAGCCCAGCCCGCAGATCATGGACACAGACTGTACCGAGGCTTCTCCCTCCGCGCTTGCGCCGCAGCCCGCCAGTACGGACAGCAGCATCACGGCAGCCAGCGCGATCACAGCAAACTTTTTCATCCCGTTTCTCCTTGTAATCTGTTTTGGAACTGAATTTTTGTCCATATAAATATAGACGTTCCGGCAGCGGAAAATGTTCCCGCTTTTTCCAATATTTTTCCTCACAACTGTATTAGCACAGTTGGTACACTCATTATACCAGAGAGCAGTCCTTTGTCAAGCCAATTTCCCGCAAAAAAAGCTCCCCGACCGACAGTCGGGAAGCGCTGCTCTTATGCGTTTTCCTCCGGGGGCTCCAGAGCGTATTCCAGAATATTGCCGGGCTGACAGTGCAGCACCTCGCAGATGGCCGCCAAGGTGGAGAACCGGATGATGCTGTCAAGCAGTTTTTAACGTTTATCGTAAAATATTTTATGCTTCATGTCCTTTCGATGAGAGCCGTTCAAGCTTCATCGTTCAGGTCGGGCTGATCAAACACATCTTGCAGTGACCCGATATCGAGGATGACCTTTGATGTGTATGTGGTGGTAAGATCCGAGTTCTTGTCCAATTCCTGCCGTACATAATACCCGCTGTCACTGTTGGGATAGCCGTATACGATCGTGCGGCCGGTAAAATCGCCATTGAGATAGACGACCCTCACGCTGCCAGGCGGCAGCGGCGCGGTTTTCAGAATGCACTCCCGCAGCAGCACGGCGGTCTCATCGGCGTCGGCAAGCCGCCTGCCGCCTTTACCGGCAAAGAAGAGGGCCGCGGCGCACAGACCAGCAAAAAGGCAGAGCGCCGCCGCGGTGATCATTTGATCCGTGCGGGTATCCGTATCTCCGCCCGTTAGCAGTGCGGCAGCGGCGACACCGGTCATTGCAAGCAGCAAAGTCCCGAAGGCGCGAACTGTCCACTTCCGATGCTGCCGCTTCTGCCGGGCCAGCGTCCGGGACAACTCCTCGCGGTCGGGCAGCTCCGGGCGAAAGGGCTCGATCCTTTTCCGGAGCTCTGAACATATCTCGGCAGCGTTGTCCAGCAGGGGAATGGTGCAGCGCTTTCCGCATTGTAGCCGCAGCGTCAGAGTCATACCGCCGCAGCTGCAAAAGGCGATGTCGCTGTACGGGCATTGCAGCCGCGCCCGCCACGCGAACCGGGCGGTAAGTCCGCTCTCTCCCAAGTGCAGAAAAGCGCCGCGGTTAAATCGGCGGGAAATGAGACACAGCACCACAATGACCAGACTAAGTACAAGGATGATACGACACCCCGCTTTATCTTCGGGAGACATGGTGTTGTCCACAAAAAGCAGGAACGAAAACAGAAGGGCCAGAAAAATACCCGAGCCAAGGAGAAGCCATCTGCAAAGCCCAAATCGTTTTTGGATAAAAATGCCGTCCATACTCCCCACGCCACCCCCAAGGCCGCGCGTTTCCAATCATGCCGCCTGCGGCGGCATACCTCAACTCTTCACTTTTCTCTCTTCACTCTTCACTGCAAAAAGCGCCTGGCTGCAAAGTCAGGCGCTTTTTGTTTTTACATCTGCTCCGGTGCGGAGCAGCCGATCAGCGTCATGCCGTTTTTCAGTACGGCGCGGGCAGTGTCCGCCAGCTTCAATCTCGCCAGCAGCACGTTCTCCGCCTCACCCTTGATGCGGCAGGCGTTATAGAACTTGTGGAAGGCCGCCGCCAGCTCGGTAAGATAGCGGTTGATGAAGCTGGGATCGTAGTCTCGGGCGGCCAGCTGTACCACCACCGGGTACTGGGCCAGCTGCTTGATCAGGGCCTTCTCCTCCGGCGCGGACAGCACCGTGAAGTCCACCTCGGCAGCATCCTTCACCTGATAGCCCTCAGCCGCCAGCGCCTTCAGCAGCGTGCAGATGCGGGCGTGGGCGTACTGGACGTAGTACACGGGATTCTCACTGTCCTCCCGGACGGCCAGGCCCAGATCGAACTCCATCTGGGTCTCCGGCTTGGCGTTGAAGAAGTAGCGGCAGGCATCCACGGGGATCTCATCCAGCAGGTCGGTCAGGCTGATGGCCTTGCCGGTACGCTTGGACATGCGCACCACCTCGCCGTCACGCACCAGCTTCACCAGCTGCATCAGCACGATGTCCAGCCGGTTGGTGCCGTCCAGACCCAGGGCGTCCATGGCGCCCTTTAGGCGGGCCACATGGCCGTGGTGGTCGGCGCCCCAGATGTTGATGACCTTATCGAAGCCGCGGACGGCGAATTTGTTGCGGTGATAGGCGATATCGGCGGCAAAGTAGGTATAGAAGCCGTTGGCGCGGCGCAGCACGTCGTCCTTCAGCGCCAGCTTCTCGATGTCCGCGTCGGACTTACCGGCGGCCCGGAGGTTCTTCGCCAGAATTTCCGCGGTCTTGAGCCACAGCGCGCCGTCCTTCTCGTAGGTATAGCCGAGATCGGTCAGCGCCGCCACGGTGTCGGCCACATAGCCGCTCTCGTGCAGGGAGGACTCGAAAAACCACTCGTCGTACTTGATGCCGTAGCGCTCCAGATCCGCCTTCATCTTGGGGATATTGTGGCTCAGGCCAAACTGGGCCAGGGCGTCGTGGCGGGTCTTTTCGTCGCAGTCCAGATACTTGTCGCCCTCTTTTTCGTAAAAGAGCTGGGCCAGCTCACGGATGTCGTCGCCGTGGTAGCCGTCCTCGGGGAACTCCACCGCGTCCTCGCCCTTGATGATCTGGAAGTAGCGGGCCTCCAGGCTCTTGGCGAATTTTTCGATCTGGTTGCCGGCGTCGTTGACGTAGAACTCACGCCACACATCCGCGCCGGACTTCTGAAGCACGCTTGCCAGGGTATCGCCCAGCACGCCGCCCCGGGCGTTGCCCATGTGCATGGGGCCGGTGGGGTTGGCGGAGACGAACTCCACCATGATCTTGCGGCCCTTCAGCATGTCGCTGCAGCCGTAGTCCGGGCCCGCCGACTCGATGGCCGTCACGGTATCGCCGAACCACTTGTCACCCAGGCGGAAGTTCATGAAGCCGGGGCCCGCGATCTCCACGGAGGTGAAGTAGCTGCCCTCCAGCGCCATATGCTCCGTCAGAATCGTCGCCACCTGACGGGGGTTCATCTTCATGGCCTTGGCCGCCGCCAGGCAGAAGGTGGTGGTGTAGTCGCCGTTGGACACGTCCTTGGGGATCTCCACCGACGGCTCGACGGTGACGCCCTCCGGCAGGAGGTTTTCCTTTACAGCAGCGGTATAGGCCTGCTTTGTCAGCCCCTGCACCTGTTCCTTGGCTTTTTGGATCATATTCATATCGGTCCTCTCTCCTTAGTATTTGTCGATATCCACTTCCAGCACCTGAGGGGCCGGTTCCCGCAAAAACTGCGGGGCCAGCGCGCCGAAATCGCCGGTGATGTCGCTGGCGTACAGGGTGATGCCGCCCGGCCGCTCGCTGCACAGGGCGTCGTGCGCCGTCAGCGAATCCTTCAACTGCCGGGCCGCCTGGGCGCCGGAGTCCACCAGCGTTACGCCGGGGCCCATGACCTGGGCCACCACCTCCTCCAGCAGGGGATAGTGGGTGCAGCCCATGATGAGGGTGTCGATGCCCTCCGCCTTCAGCGGCTCCAGATACTCCCGGGCCACCGTCTCAATGACGCAGTCGCCCACCCGGTAGCGGCCGTTTTCCACCAGCGGCACGAACAGGGGACAGGCCCTGGCAATAACGGTCACGTCGCCGTCCATGGCGGCGAGGGTGCGCTCATACGCGCCGGAGCGCACCGACGCGGCGGTGGCGATCAGCCCCACCCGCTTGTTGCGGGTGGCGGCCAGCGCACGGCGGCAGGCGGGCTCCACCACGCCCAGGATGGGCAGGTCGCTCTCCCGCTGCAGCTCCGGCAGCACGTTGCTGGACACGGTGCCGCAGGCCACCAGCAGCGCCTTGATGTCAAAGCTCCGCAGGAAATGCACATCCTGCCGGGCGTATTTCAGCAGAATTTCACGGGATCTTCCGCCGTAGGGGACACGGGACGTGTCTCCGAAGTATATAATGTTCTCGAAGGGCAATATGCTGCGGATCTCCCGCACGGCAGTCAGCCCGCCGAGACCGGAGTCAAATACCCCGATGGGCCGTTCGTCCATACACCCACTCCTTGCTTGCAAATTTAACTGGCATAATATTATACTATGCTCTTGCGCCATTCACAAGCAAAAAATCGCCGGACGGCCCTCTTTTTTCACCTATCCGGCCATGTCGTCCCCGTTTTTGTCCACAAACCGATAGTCGTAGTACCCGGTCAGCAGCATGAACGCCGCGGGCAGCTCATGAGGCGCCTGCTCCGATGTCTCCTCGCCGTCCTCCATGGTGACCACCACCTCGGCAAAGTCCGGGTTGTTCACCAGCACGAAGTCACCCAGTCCCTCCCGGTGACACACATAGATATCCTCTATGGGCATCTCCGCCTCCAGCACCGCCGTGAAGGCATAGCTGTTTTCTCCCGTCACCTGAAACTCCAGCGGATAGCGCCGCAGCGTTTCCTCTCCGCCGCCCGCCGTCACCCAGACCAGGCACACGTCGCCCAGATTGGCGATACCGGCCATCGTCAGCTCCGGCTCATCCGGCAGCGCCCTCCGGGCCATCGTCAGCCGGCTGTCCTCCCCGGAGGTGCTTCCGCAGCCCATAAGGCCGGCCGCCAGCACCAGTGTCAGCAGCAATGTGAGCCCTTTCTTCATGGCAATGTTCCCCTTCCTATATTCTCTATATTCCCAATATACCATACCCCGGCGGGCTTGTATAGCGGCGGCCCATAGTTTTTCCCAATTCTGCCGGAAATTACGATGCGATTTTCTCCGCTTTCCGTATAGCGTCCCATTGACAACCGTGCTATAATCATTAATATCGAAAATCATTGCCCCACAGGAGGTGGCTTTTTTATGGAACTGAAAATGACGCAGAAGCAATTCCGGCGCTTGCTGGACCTGGTGTATATCGGCAACTGGGTGCTGAACTCCACCCGGGGCGATGACCGCATCCGGGAGTATGACCAGGTGGAGAGCCTGGTGTTCTCCCACTGCCTCAGCCAGGGCATGTCCTCCCTGACGGAGCTGTATCACGGCGAGCTGATCCCCAGCCGGGCCTTTGCCGAGGGCGGCATCCACGAGGCCATCATGGCCTATGAGGACACCACGTTTTTTGAGATCCTGGCCCAGGAGCTGGCCCTGCGGGATATGGACGATCCCCCCATCACACCGGAGAACTATGACGAGATCATGGCCCGGATGGAGACGTACTTAGGCGAATTTGAGGAACACGGCACGGACAATATCACCGTGGATCTGGATGAATAAAGCAGCCGGCAATTTCTGCCCTTTCGTAGGGGGCGGCATCCCCGACGCCCCGTCGTTCACCGAAAAATGCCGCCGCATCCGTGCGAGCCGTCGAGGACGCCGGCCCCTACACACATTTCTCAAACCGGCACACCAGACATAAGAAGGACGCTCTTGCCAGCGTCCTTCTTTTTTGCTACAATGGTACAAGCATCACCACAGGAGGAACGCACTATGAGCTACGCTGACGAGGTATTCAAACAGAACTGCCGGGACATTCTGCAAAACGGCGTGTGGGACACCGACCAGAAGGTGCGTCCCCACTGGACCGACGGTACCCCCGCCCACACGGTGAAGAAGTTCGGCATCATCAACCGCTACGACCTCAGTAAGGAATTCCCCATTCTGACCCTGCGGCGGACGTACTTCAAATCCTGCATCGACGAGCTGCTGTGGATCTGGCAGAAGAAGTCCAACAACGTCCACGATCTGCGGGGCAACATCTGGGACAGCTGGGCCGACGAAAACGGCTCCATTGGCAAGGCCTACGGCTATCAGCTGGGCGTGAAGCACCAGTACCCGGAGGGCGAGATGGATCAGGTGGATCGTGTGCTGTACGACCTGAAGCACAACCCCGCCAGCCGCCGCATCCTCACCAATCTCTATAACTTCCAGGATCTCCACGAGATGGCCCTGTATCCCTGCGCCTATTCCATGACCTTCAACGTCTCCGGCGATACCCTGAACGCCATCCTCAACCAGCGCAGCCAGGATATGCTGACCGCCAACAACTGGAACGTGGTGCAGTACAGCGTCCTGGTCCACATGATGGCCCAGGTGTCCGGCCTGAAGGCCGGTGAGCTGGTACATGTCATTGCCGACGCCCACATCTATGACCGCCATGTCCCCGCCGTGGAGAAGCTGCTGGCGCTGGAGCCCCAGTCCGCCCCCACCTTCCATATGGACGAAGCCGTCACCGATTTCTACCGGTTCACCCGTGACAGCTTCTCGCTGGAGGACTATCATCCCCTGCCCTTCGACGACGAGATCCCCGTCGCCATCTGAGCTGTAAAGGAGAAACGCCTATGTTCGCCATCGCCGCCGTATCCCAGAATTGGGGCATCGGCAAGGATAATCACTTGCTGTTCCACATCTCCGCCGACATGAAGCGCTTCCGTGAATTGACGGAGGGCAAAACCGTGCTGATGGGCCGCAAGACCCTGCAAAGCCTGCCCGGCGGCAAGGGTCTGCCCCGCCGCCGCAACATCGTGCTGACCGCCAACTCCGATTTCGCCGCCCCGGACGCCGAGACCGCCCACACCCCCGTCCAGGCGGTGTTCACTGCCGGAGAGGAGGCCGCCGTCATCGGCGGCGAGAGCGTGTACCGCCTGTTCCTCCCCCTGTGTGAACGGGTATATATCACCAAGGTCTTTGCCGACGCTGAGGCCGACGCCTTTTTCCCTGATCTGGACGCCGCTCCCCACTGGCGGGTAGAGAAGGAGAGCGAAATTTTCGAGGAGAACGGCCTCCGCTACCAGTTCGTGGACTACGTCCCCGCGGAAGAGGCGGATGACCTGGCCGACCTGCTCCCCGACCACAGCGAACCCATCCCCTTCGCCCCGGTGGAGGACTTCACCGACCTGACCGGCTTTATGTAATTGTAAGAGACAAAGGAGCGCCTTGGGCCATGGCCCAAGGCGCTCCTTTGTGTTTTGATCACGCGCTGAACGTATAGCGGATCAGGTATCCACCCTCATCACCGGTGGTAATGACCACATCTCCGTTCGGATCGGTTCTGGTCTCCCGCACGGGATACTTGCCGTGCTGCGCCACATAGGCTTCCGGGCTTTCTGCCTCCGCCTCCACAAACTCCTTTTTGGCGTACTTGGAACCGCCGCAGGGATTGATGGTTTCAATAAGGATCTCATATTCCGTCATGTGTATACCTCCCTTTCATGCATTGTCTCCAAAAGCATAGCATGCAATACCTGTGCATTTCAAAGGCTGTTCTGCACAAAAAATATTACCATCGATTGACAAGGACAAACACGCCTGACAGCGTGTCTTTCCGGCGCTTTTTGCCCTTTTCGCCTTGGCGGGCGCCAGCCCGCCTGCGTCTCAAAAACCAAAAATCACTCGAAAATCCATCGCTGGCAGGTGCCTTGCAGTTTTGTCGGAGCAGAAATGTGTCCAGACAAGAAAAGGCCCGCCGAGAATACTTGCCGTATTGTCAAGGGACTTGACGCGGTATGGGCGCATTTCTGCCCGTCAATACCGTGCTTGCCTTGTCTGCTGATGGTATCATTATCGCCAAAACAAGGAGGAACCCTACCATGCCTATGAAACGGATCGCCGCGCTGCTGCTGGCGCTGGCCATGACGCTGACCCTGCTGGGCTGCGGTCAGGTGCGGGATACTACCCCCGGCAATACGGCTCACGATGGAGAGCCCGTCACCGTCACTGACATGATCGGCCGCCAGGTCGCCGTCACCCCCGGCAGCTACCGGCGCGTGGTGTGCATCGGCGCCGGCGCCCTGCGGATGTACAGCTACATCGGCGACACGGCGCTGCTGTGCGGCGTCGAGGACATCGACAACACCACACTGGACGACCGGCCCAAGATGTTTGACGCCGTGGCCCGGCCCTACGTGCTGGCCTACGGCGACGTGTTCGCCGCCCTGCCCTCCTGCGGCGTCGGCGGGCCCAACGCGCAGGCCGCCGAGGCGGAGAAGATCCTCTCCTGCCAGCCGGACATCATCATCTCCGAGTACGAGGACGTGGAGAAGGCTGATGCCCTCCAGCAGCAGGTGGGCGTGCCCGTCATCACCCTGCGGACCGGTGTGGACGGCGTGTTCGCCGAAGCCTTCCCCGGCTCTCTCCGTCTGCTGGGCCAACTGTTCGGCCGGGAGGATCGCGCCGAGACGCTGATCTCCTTCATCGAGTCTGAGACGGTGGAGATCACCCGCCGCGCCGCCGAGCTTGTGGGCATCGAACATCATCTCGACTACGCCC
>ERZ824575.1148-NODE-1148-length-26679-cov-4.335111_pt1 | contig 26679 bp, 24 predicted proteins | sample MGYA00519470_ERZ824575 | MGnify/ENA primary metagenome ERZ824575 (study PRJEB31778, sample SAMEA3449170) | human gut metagenome | biome: human gut; feature: human-associated habitat; material: faeces | place: United Kingdom | collected 2010/2012 ...
CTAAGTGCCCAAATAACGTGCCATCTAGGTAGCCCCATTTGTCCACTAAGGATAGATGAGTTGTTCGCTGTGAGGGAGAATATACCTGATCAGGATTGCTGACATAGAAGACACCCTTCGGGATGTAGTATGGGGAACCATCGTCAAGATACAGTCCTTTATAAATTTTGATCTGTTGCCCAAACCAAATCTTGTCGGCATTGATGTCGTAGGTTTGCGCCCAGTTGTCCAGCAGAATATCTGCCGTGGCGCGGATGCCGGATTGGTACTGCACGTTCAGTGTACCGGACTGGATCGCGTCCTCTGTAATGTCAAAGGCAACGGTGCCATCATCGTTCAGCCACTCGATTTTTGTGGCAGAGATGTGTGGGCGCTGGAGCTTGTCCAAATATTGCTGGTAGCGCGTGTATTCTGTATTCATGCGCTGCCTCCTGATGTCATTTCCGCCGACGTATCGACCATGACTCGCAGGTCTGAAGCATCTGCTACCTCGACCCACTGTACCGTAGCTGAGTATGGCTCGAACTCAATGCTAGGTAAGATGCTGAACATCATGCTGCCCATGAGGTCGACTTCCATGACATGCCCATGAAGGTCTTTCAGCAGTTTGCGCTGTGTGTTGGTAGTCAGACGTTGCAACGCATTGGCCTGCTCCAATGTATCGTAGTATCGGGCATTGCCATCTACTACGCCGATTAGGCCCTTTAAGCTGCCGCTCAAGTGGTTGGAGCTGCTGCGCTGAATAAAGGGGTATTGTGTGAAGTTTTCCAGCTTGTTAAAGGTCGTGTTGTTGTTCAGGTCGCCGATCGTAGAGCTGGAACCGTCGGAAAGACCCATGGTGTTGGGACCCTTGGGATCCTTGCCGGCATCGACGCGCTCCATCATTTCCTTGAGCTCGTCCTCGTAGACAAAGACGTAGCTCACTCCGTCGATCATGGTGCTGTCGTCGGCGTACGAGGGCAGGTTGGCCGAGTAGATACCGTCGACATCCATACCGCGCATGGCATTGACCGTAGCCACGATATCCTGAACGCTCATATCGGTTACGAGCATATCGGACAGCGAATTAACCAGGCCAAAGATCTTCGTGGCATCGAAGTTATTGAGAATCTGGTTGGCAAGGGCGCCAAGCACCTGACGCTGGTGGCGCATGCGCGTGTAATCGCCGTCGGCATAGGTGTAGCGGCAGCGGGCATAGGTAAGGGCAGTGGCACCGTCCATATGCTGCTGGCCAGCGGTAATCTTAATATCCAGGTGCTCGGGGTCGTCAACATCATCGGTTGCGTTAATGTCGATACCGCCAACCGAATCAATCAGCGCCTGCATACCGTCGAAGCTGACCTCGGCATAGTGGGAAATCTGAACACCGCACAGCTCGTTGACCGCCTCGACCATGGCCTCGGCGCCGCCAACGGTATGGCAGGCGTTGATCTTCATGGTCTCGCCCTTGTACTCGACCTTGGTGTCGCGCGGAACGGAAATGAGCGTCGCCTGCTTTTGCGTGGGGTCGATGCGTGCCAGGATAATCGAGTCGGCACGATACGTATCCTCGCCCGGACGGCCGTCGGTGCCAAGAAGCAGCACGTAGAACGGATCCTTTGCCTCATCGGTGTCAACCAGAACCCGACGCAGATTGTCGGTAATGACATTAGAATCGCCGAGCTTGCCCATAATGGTGGCAAACCACAGGCCGGCAGCGGTAGTGGCACTCAGCAGCACGCCAAGCACGACAATGAGCGCGACGTGACGAATCGTGTGGCTACGACGACGTTGACGAGCGCGCTCGGAATAGCGAGCCACGTTATCGCGACTGTAGATCTTGGCCTGCGCACCAGTTGAGGGTCTTCGGGCGGTGGTATCCGCGAGGGGCTTTTTATTAAACATAGGCAACCTGTATTAGTAGATGACGGGATCGGGGACGGTAGCATGCTCGACATGCGCGCCGAGCGCCTGCAGCTTTTCGACAAACTGCTCGTAGCCGCGCTTGATGTGATGGATGGCCGAAACCTCGGTCGTCCCGTCGGCGATCAAGCCCGCTACGACGAGGGCCGCTCCGCCACGCAGATCGGGCGAGGTAACCTGTGCACCCGAGAAGCCCTTGACGCCATGAATCATGGCATGATGGCTCTCGATACGAATGTCGGCACCCATGCGCACCAGCTCAGAGGCAAACATAAAGCGATTCTCGAAGATGTTTTCGGTAATAACGGAACTGCCGTCGGCAAGGGCGGAGAGCACCATAATCTGCGCCTGCATGTCGGTCGGGAAACCGGGGAACGGAAGCGTCTGGATGTCGACCGGCTTGATACGCTCGGCACGGTTTACATGGACGCCATCTTCGACGCGCTCGCAGTCGATACCCATGAGCTCCATTTTCTTGAGCACCATGCCCAAGTGAATGGGGCAAAAACCCGTGACGTCGACACCGCGATCGTCGGCCATCAGCGCACCGGCAACGATAAAGGTACCGGCCTCGATGCGGTCGCCCACCACGCGATGGGTAACGGGATGGAGCTCTTCCACGCCTTCGATAGTCACGACGGGCGTACCGGCGCCAACAATCTTGGCGCCCATCTCGTTGAGCATGTTAGCGAGATCGACGATCTCGGGCTCGCGGGCGGCATTGTCGATAACCGTGGTGCCCTGTGCGCGCACAGAGGCCATGATGAGGTTCTCGGTCGCACCGACGCTGGCGAACTCGAGCGTGACGGTGGTACCGCGCAGACCTTGGGGCGCATTAGCGTTGATGTAACCGTGGGCGGTATCGAACTCAACGCCCAGGGCCTCAAGACCAAGAATGTGCATATCGATCTTGCGAGCACCCAGGTTACAGCCGCCCGGCATGGCAATTTTGGCGCGATGGAAGCGGCCCAGCAGGGGTCCCATCACGGCTGTGGAAGCACGCATCTTGGCAACGAGCTCGTAGGGGGCCTCCCAAGAATCGACCTGAGAGGTATCAATCTCGAGCGTGTGCTCGTCAAGGACATCGATTGTGGCGCCCATACCCTTGAGCACCTTGCCCATCACGTGGACATCGGAAATATCGGGCACGTTCTGCAGCGTCGTCTTGCCCGGCGCCAGAAGCGTTGCCGCCATGAGTTTGAGCGCGGAGTTCTTGGCGCCCGAAACGGGCACGGAGCCTCCGATGGCGTGGCCACCCTCAACGCGGATAATATCCAAGGTCTACCCTTTCAAAAAGCATGCCCGGGATGGCTGGGCCATCCCGGGCATGATGTGTTCGCAAATGGTCGAACGCTAAATCGTTTGACTATTGGGCAAGCTTGAGCTTACACCATGCGATTTCATTATAGAGGTAGGCGCGGCGTGCATCATCCTCCGACAAATTACCCAGCTTCTCTTCAAAACCTTGAATATCAGCTTTAAGCTTGTCGGCATCGACGGTCGCCAAATCGCAAGCGCGCTCGGCGAGAACGGTCACGACATCGTCCGCAACCTGGGCATAGCCGCCGGCCACGGCAAACGTGTGGTCGACAGTGCCCATGGCCTTATCGGAAACGCGAACGTAACCGCGGTCGATCGTGCAGATCTCGCTGGAGTGAGCAGGCAGAACGCCAAACTCGCCATCCGTGGACGGAATCGACACAAACGCAGCGTCGCCCTCATAGGCGCAGCTCACGGGGCACACGATGCGGATACGCATAACCTACTTCTCCCCCATCTTGCGGGCGCGCTCGCGCACGTCCTCAATCGTGGAAGCATAGCGGAAAGCCTGCTCGGGCAGGTCATCGGCCTTGCCATCGACAATCTCAGCGAAAGAGCGGACGGTATCCTCGACGCGGACGTAGACACCGGGGTTGCCGGTGAACTTCTCGGCGACGTGGAAGGACTGCGAGAGGAACTGCTGAATCTTACGGGCACGGTTGACCGTAAGGCGCTGCTCCTCGGACAGCTCGTCCATACCCAGAATGGCGATGATGTCCTGAAGGTCGGAGTACTCCTGCAGGAGCTCCTGGACCTTGACGGCGACACGGTAGTGCTCCTCGCCAACGATCGAGGGATCGAGAGCGTCGGAGGAAGACGCGAGCGGGTCGATAGCCGGGAACAGGCCGAGCGACGAAATGCTACGCGAAAGAACCGTGGTGGCATCGAGGTGAGTAAACGTCGTGGCAGGCGCCGGGTCGGTCAGGTCGTCTGCGGGGACGTAGACAGCCTGGACGGAGGTAATGGAGCCCGTCTTGGTCGAGGTAATGCGCTCCTGGAGGTCGCCCATCTCGGTTGCCAGCGTGGGCTGGTAACCAACGGCGGACGGCATACGGCCCAGCAGTGCGGAAACCTCGGAACCTGCCTGGGAGAAGCGGAAGATGTTGTCGATGAACAGCAGAACGTCCTGGCCACGATCACGGAAATACTCAGCGGTGGTAAGGCCGGCCAGACCGATGCGCAGACGCGCTCCGGGCGGCTCGTTCATCTGACCGTAGACCAAGCAGGTCTTGTCGATAACGCCAGACTCGCTCATCTCGAGGAACAGGTCGGTGCCCTCGCGGGTACGCTCGCCGACGCCGGTGAACACCGAGGTGCCGCCGTGCTCCTGGGCGAGGTTGTTGATGAGCTCCTGAATCAGAACGGTCTTGCCGACGCCGGCGCCGCCGAACAGGCCCGTCTTGCCGCCGCGGATGTAGGGCTCGAGCAGGTCGACGGCCTTGATGCCGGTCTCGAAGATCTCGGTCTTGGTGGTGAGCTCGTCGAAACGGGGCGCTGCATGGTGGATGGGGTAGAACTCCTCCACCTCGGGCATGGGCTTGCCGTCGACGGGCTTGCCCATGACGTTCCAAATGCGGCCGAGCGTCTTGGGGCCAACGGGCATCTTCATGGGCTCACCGGTATCGGTGGCGATGAGGCCGCGCTGCAGGCCGTCGGTCGAGGACATGGCGACCGTGCGGACGACGCCGCCCGGAAGCTGGCTCTCGACCTCGAGGATCGTGCTCAGATGACCGATCGGGGTCTCGGCCTCGACCGTGAGCGCGTTGTAGATCGGGGGCACCGCGCCGTCAAACTTGACGTCGACGACAGGGCCGATGATTCGCACGATGCGACCATCACCGGCAGTCGTCTTCTTGGTGGCTTCCTCGACCGCAAGCTTTACGGTGTTATTAGCCATTACTGTTCCTCCAATGCTGAGGCTCCGCCGACGATCTCGTTAATCTCGGTCGTGATCGAAGCCTGGCGCACGCGACTATACGTGCGGGTAAGGGTCGAGATGATCGCGGTGGCGTTTTCCGTCGCGGAGTGCATGGCCTTGCGGCGTGCACCCTGCTCGGCAGCCGCCGAATCGATCAGGGCCTGGTAGATGACCGTCAGGATATAAGACGGCACAAGCTTGCCGAGAACATGCTCGGGAGAGGGCACGAACTCGAACGTGGACGAGATGCGCTTAGGGGCGTCGGTCTCGTTCTTACGCGGACCGTGGGCCATAGCGATCATCTCGGGGTCGAGCGGCAACAGATGCTCGACGCGAAGCTCCTGATCCACGCGGTTCTTGGCGTGGTGGTAGACAAGCTCGACACGGTCAAGCTCACCGGCACGATACGCATCGCAGATATGAGAGGAGATCATGCGGGCCTGATTAAAATCGGGCTCAGAGGAGTTGCCCTCAAAGTGCATGACGACGTTTGCGCGGTCACGGAAATACGTGGCCGGCTTACGCCCGCACGCGATGATCTCGCACTCGATGCCGTCGTTCGCCCAAGAAGCGGCGAGCTTTTCGGCCGTGCGCTCCACCGTCGTATTGAAACCGCCGGCAAGGCCGCGGTCCGAGGCAATAACGACAATCAGGCCATGCTTGACGCTCTCATGCTTCTGCAGCATGGGATCGGTGCCCGAACAGGAGGCGTCGCCGGCGACCGTCAACATGACGTCGGTCAGCGCCTCCTTATAGGGCTCGGCCTGCTTGGAGCGATCGAGGGCACGACGGATCTTGGCCGTAGAGACCATCTCCATCGTGCGCGTGATCTGCTTGGTCGTGGTAACCGAGGAGATTCGCTTCTTAATGTCGCGAAGGTTGGCCATGGGGCTTAGTTCTCCTCTGATCCAGAAACATCCGAATGGTGCTTGGCCATGAACTGCTGCTTGAAGTCGCCGATGACGCGCAAGAGCTCAGCCTTGGTGTCATCATCGATCTTCTTGGCGCGAACCTTGTCGAGCAGCGAGCCAAAGCCATTGTCCATGTACTCGATGAGCTCGGCACGGAAAGGCAGCACGTCGGCGATCTCCAGGTCATCCAGGAAGCCCTCGTTGCCAGCGAACAGCGTAACGATCTGCTCGCCAACCTCAAACGGCTTGTAACGCGGCTGCTTCAGGAGCTCGGTCATGCGGGCACCATGGGTCAGCTGCTTCTGAGTAGCCTCGTCGAGGTCGGAGCCGAACTGCGTAAAGCCGGCGAGCTCCTGGTACGAAGCGAGGTCCAGACGGAGGTTGCCGGCGACCTGCTTCATAGCCTTGGTCTGCGCGTCGCCACCGACGCGGGACACGGAAATGCCCACGTCGACTGCCGGGCGCTGGCCCTGGAAGAAGAGCTCGGACTGCAGGTAGATCTGACCATCGGTAATGGAAATGACGTTGGTCGGAATGTAGGCCGAGACGTCGCCGTCCTGGGTCTCGATGATCGGAAGAGCCGTCATGGAGCCGTAACCGTTCTTCTTGGACATCTTGACGGCACGCTCGAGCAGACGAGAGTGCAGGTAGAAGATGTCGCCAGGATAGGCCTCGCGTCCGGGCGGACGATGCAGCGTCAGCGACATCTGACGGTAGGCCACAGCCTGCTTGGACAGGTCATCGTAGATGACGAGCACGTGGCCACCGGGGTTGGTCTCGCTGGCGGGCTTGCCGTCCTCGCCGTTGTACATGAAGAACTCGCCGATAGCGGCGCCGGCCATAGGCGCGATGTACTGCATAGGGGCGGAATCGGCAGCGGTGGCCGAAACGATGATGGTGTAGTCGAGCGCACCGTGCTGAGCAAGGGTCTCGCGGATGTTGGCAACCGTGGAGGCCTTCTGGCCGATGGCGACATAGATACAGACCATGCCCTTGCCGCGCTGATTGAGGATAGCGTCGATGGCGATGGCGGTCTTACCGGTCTTACGGTCGCCGATGATGAGCTCACGCTGACCGCGGCCGATAGGCACCATGGAGTCGATAGCGAGCAGACCGGTCTGAACCGGCTCGCACACCGGGGTACGATCGATGACGCCGGGGGCCTTGAACTCGATGGGGCGACGGTGCGTGGCGACGATGTCGCCCAGGCCGTCGATGGGCTGGCCGAGCGGATTGACGACGCGGCCGAGCATGGCACGGCTCACGGGGATATCCATAACGCGGCCAGTGGTGCGGCACTCGTCGCCTTCCTTGATGGAGTCGACGGCACCAAACAGAACGGCGCCGACCTCGTCACGGTCAAGGTTCTGGGCAAGGCCGAAGACGGTCTCACCGGTATCGGAGCTCTTGAACTCCAGAAGCTCGCCTGCCATGGCGCTCTTGAGGCCGGAGACGCGCGCGATGCCGTCGCCTACCTCGTCGACCGTTGAAACCTCATGCGTATCGACCGTCGCGGAGAGGCTCGTGAGCTGCTCCTGCAGTTTCTTGGCGATATCCTGGGCATTGAGGGTTTCGGACATTAGGCTTCACCTCCGTACGAATTAGCAGAGTTTGCGAGGGTCTCCTGCGCGATGCGCAGCTGCGTCTTGACGGAAATGTCACGACGCTCGCCGCGGGCCTCGAGCACCAGGCCGCCCACGATAGACGGGTCGACCTGCTCGATAAGGAATACCTTGCGGCCGAAGTCCTGCTCGCATTTCTTAGTGATGGTTTGACGCAGCTCGTCGTCGAGCGGGATCGCCGTGGTGACGGTCACGCCCACTACATCCTCGTCTTCCTCGGCAACATACTTAAAGGCAGCTGCCACCTTGGGAAGAAGGTCGAGCTGGTCGCGCTTGGACATGGTGTCGAGCACGGCGATGATCTCGGGGCTGGCAGAAGCCAAGCGCTCGATCATCTCGAGGTCCTCGAACACATGGTTCTCGGCCTTGGCGGCTTCCAAAAGGGAACGCGCGTAGGTCTCGAGCACCTTGTCCTGATAGCGGCTAGTCGGCATTCAGGCTACCTGCTTCCTGGATGTAGCGCTCGATGAGCTTCTTCTGCTCGGCATCGTCCTCGAGTGCCTCGCCCACGATCTTGGTGGCGACGGCAACGGACAGGTCGGCGATGGAGCTCGCGGCACCGGCGTAGATGGACTTGCGCTCGTCCTCGACGGTCGTATGGGCCTTGGCGATGATCTCCTCGGCCTCCTTGTGAGCAGCCTCGATGATACGGGCGCGCTCGGACTCGGCGTCCTTACGGGCCTCGAGAACGATGTCGGCAGCCTGACGACGGGCGTCGGTGACGATCGAGTCGGACTCAGCGCGCTTGGCGATAGCCTCCTGCTTGGTCTTCTCGGCCTCGTCGAGGCTCTCCTCGATCTTCTTGCCGCGCTCCTCCATGGTTTTCATGATGCCCGGCAGGGCGACCTTGGCCAGCACGATCCAGATGATCAGGAAGGCGATAAGCGCCGGGATGAACTCCGCCATCTTAGGGATGAGGATGTCCGCACCGGCGGCGCCGTCCTCGGCGAACGCGGAAACCGGCATGAGCAGCGCGGCCGCGGACGCGGAGAGTGCGATCGCGCTCTTCTGGGATGAAAGATTCATACTTGACGCTCCGTGCTATTTAACGATCAGCGCGACAACGAAGCCGATCAGAGCCAGAGCCTCGCCGAAGGCGGAGCCCATGATGAAGACGGTGAACACGCGGCCCTGGACCTCAGGCTGACGGGCCATAGCACCCGTAGCACCCAGAGCAGACAGGCCGATAGCAAGACCAGCGCCGATAACACCGAGACCGTAACCGATAACTCCCACGATTCCTCCTTTGTCGTGCGTGTCTTATTTCACGCAGGATAACCTTTTTATAACTGCCGGGCTCCACGGGTACGGGCACCGGCGGTTTAACGAATTGCCTTACCTTTAAGGCGCGAACGGAAGACTACTCCTCCTCCGCGACCTCCTCTGCCTCGGAGACATACACGGCGGTAAGGACCGTGAAGACGTAAGCCTGGATGGCGCCGACCACAAGCTCGATCGCATAGATCAGGATGAGGATGGCAAGCCAGGCCAGCGAAGGCAGGGCGCCGACGGCGTGGGCCGCGGAAACCTGCTGAAGCAGCGGCTGCATGAACATGCTCGCCATGATGGCAAACGAGCCCATGACCACGTGTCCTGCGAACATGTTGCAGAACAGACGGACGGCGAGCGTGATGAGGCGCAGGAAGGTCGAGAAAAGCTCGACGACCCACACGAGCACGTTCATCGGGAAGCTCACGCCCTGCGGGGCGAGGCTCTTGATGTAGCCGATCACGCCGTGAGCCTTGCATCCGTAGTAGATGAAGTACACGAAGGCGAAGATGGCGAGCGCGGCGGTGGAGCCGATTGCACCGGTGCCGGGCTTCATTCCCGGGATCAGGCCGATCATGTTATTGATCAGGATGAACAGGAAAAGCGAGCACAGGAACGGGAAGTGCTTCTTCCAGTTCTCACCCACGACGCCCTTGCCGATATCGTTCTCGACGTACTCGATGATGTACTCGAAACCGTTGACGAAGAAGCCCTTGGGAACCAGGGTCTGCTTCTTCTTGAACACGGCCAGGACGATCAGGAGCACGATCGTGGAGACGATCAGCCAAAACGAGTACTGCGTGATGCCGCAGCTCAGATCGCCCACGACAGGGGTGGAGCTGAACTCGCTGACCAGATGATTAATCTCATCAGGCAGCTTTTCAAAAATTTCCACGACTTACCTTTCGACCTCATGAGGATCTCGCAGCGCCTTGGCGACGCGAACCGTGCAGGCGGCCATAAAGGCCACGAAGCCGATCGCCTCGCCCAGGAGGAACATGCGAAATGCCTCTCCGAACAACACAAACACAACCAAGGTAAAGACGAGCAGGGCGATTGCCGAGACCGCCAGACTCACCATACCCTTGAGCATGTCCGCATTCTGTTTATCGTCAAGAACCGGCTTGAGCGTAAAGACAAAGGGAAGGAAGGCAATTGCGCCCGCGATGGCGCCTGCAACGATAGCGAGCAGATCGGCTATCTGAAACATTGGCGTCCTCACTTTCCTTTTTTAACGCCTCACAGAACAGTTCCCGCCAAACATTGGTGACTATTGTACGAGCCAATCGCTAAAGTACAACCGAAAAAGCATCGGTTAATACGCACCTGTTCGTTTTCTTAAGACCTTCTTTATGCCGCAGGTAGGTAATACGTTTTTCTCGAACCCCTCTGGGCTAAACGTCCGTTAACAGGAATGCGCGTGGACGTCTTTTGCTCGCCCGCGCGCACCATTTCTTCGTATTTGTGACCGTAGCCGACAAGGCCCGACGACTAGAGCGTGCCGTAGATGCGGTCGCCGGCGTCGCCCAGGCCGGGAACGATGTAGGCGGCCTCGTTGAGATGGTCGTCGATAGCGCAGGTATAGATATGCACGTCGGGATCCTTCTCGGTCAGTGACTTGAGGCCCTCGGGGGCCGCGACGATGCACAGCATGCGAATGTCCTTGACGCCGCGCTCGCGCAGATAGCTGATGGCCATCTCGGCCGAGCCGCCCGTGGCGAGCATAGGGTCGACGACCAGACAGATACGCTGGTCGATATCCTTGGGCATCTTGCAGTAATACTCGTGAGGTTCATGGGTAACCTCGTCACGCTCCATGCCAATGTGGCCCACGCGGGCAGAAGGCACCAGGTCGAGAATACCGTCAACCATGCCAAGACCCGCACGCAGAATGGGAACGATGGCGAGCTTCTTGCCGGCAAGCTGCTTAAACGTGGCGGTAGTGATGGGAGTCTCGACTTCGACGTCTTCCATGGGCAGGTCGCGCATTGCCTCGTAACCGTCAAAAAACGCAAGCTCGCGGACGAGCTGGCGGAACTGATTGGTGCCGGTCTTCTTGTCGCGGAGAATCGACAGCTTATGCTGAACAAGCGGATGGTCGACAAGCGTCACACGGGACGTATCGTAGGTAACGGTCATGGGTCTTGCCCCTTTCATTGCGGCCGCAAGATGGCTTTGCTGACACGGCGCGCCGCGGTGCTGTTGCCACGCGCCGTGCATAAGTTTAGCGGTTTGTTGTATCGAGCGCCCCGTCGCAGCCCTACTGCTCAGTACTGAGCGAACGCTTGACCGCATCGTGCCAACCGTCCAAGTTGCGCTCGCGGCGCTCAACGGACATATGGGGATGGAAGGTCTTAACAATCTGGGCGTTTTGCTCCAGCTCCTCCAGATCCTCCCAATACCCAACCGCGAGGCCCGCCAGATACGCGGCACCGATTGCCGTAGTCTCCACCGACTCGCATTGCAGTACGGGAATATTCAGCAGGTCGGACTGGAACTGCATGATGAACTCGTTGCGCGAGGCGCCGCCATCGACGGAAAGGCGCTCAATCGAAAGACCCACGTCCTGCTCCATGGCACGCAGCACATCGTAGCTCTGATAGGCCATGGACTCGCAGGCGGCACGCACGATGGTCGCGCGGCTCGAGGCACCAGTCAGGCCGCACACGATACCGCGGGCATGCGGATCCCACCAGGGAGCACCCAAGCCCGCAAAGGCGGGAACGAAGTAGCAGCCCTCGTTGTCGCTAATCGAGGCGGCAAGCTGCGCCGACTCGGTCACGTTGGAGATGATGCCCATGTTGTCGCGCAGCCAGTTCATGGTGGAGCCGGCGGCAAAAATGGAGCCTTCGAGCGCATAGCTGATCTTGCCGTCCGCAGCGATACCGATGGTGGAAACCAGGCCATTTTTGGACTCGACGATCTCGTCGCCAGTGTTCATGAGCATAAAGCAACCCGTGCCATAGGTATTCTTGGTCTGACCGGGATGGAAGCAGCAGTGGCCAAACAACGAAGCCTGCTGGTCGCCCGCCACGCCCATGATGGGCGGCATGTTGGTCATAATATCGCTCGCGACGCGGCCGTAGTCACCCGAGCTCCAGCGAACCTCGGGCATCATGGAGCGCGGGATGTCGAAGAGCGCCAGCAGGTCGTCGTCCCATTCGAGCGTATGGATGTTGAAGAGTGCGGTGCGGCTAGCATTGGTATAGTCGGTAGCAAAGACCTGACCACCGGTGAGATTGTAGATGAGCCACGTATCGATGGTACCAAACATAAGGTCGCCCGCCGCCGCGCTCTCGCGCGCGCCGTCGACGTTATCGAGAATCCACTGCACCTTGGAGGCCGAAAAATACGGGTCGAGCGTAAGCCCCGTGCGGGAGCGCACCAGCTCTTCTGCGCCCTGCTCAACCAAATTATCAATCAGAGACGCGGTACGACGGCACTGCCATACGATGGCGTTATAGATGGGCTGACCGCTCACGCGATCCCAGACCACCGTGGTCTCACGCTGATTGGAGATACCGATGGCGGCGATGCGGTCGGAATGAATCCCGCTCTTAAACTGGACCTCCATCATGACCGCGATCTGGCTGGCAAGGACCGCCATGGGATCTTGCTCCACCCAGCCGGGGCGCGGGAAGCTGGTTTTGACGCTGCGACGTGCCTGCGCGACAATGCATCCGTACTCGTCGACGATGGTCGCAAGTACCGAGGTGGTGCCGCAGTCGAGTGCCATGATGTAGGAACCGCCAAAGTTAAACGAGGCATCTTCCATGCCCAGGCTGCCCAGATTCAACGACATCGCTTACACCTTTCTATTGCATCGGGTCAGACAGGACCCGCTCGATCTCTGATGCGGGAAGTGCGCCTTGGCGCAGGATCTGGAGCCCGCCGTGCTGGAACGACACGATGGTCGAGGCGTCGCGACACGGGGTCTCACCGGCGTCGACGGCAACATCGACCCCCTCCAGGATGCGGTCCTCCACGGCGGCGAAGCTTGCCGGCGAGGGCGCCCCATGTGTATTGGCGCTGGTACAGGCAAGTGGACTGCCGCAGGAGTGGATGAGCGCCTGCACCACAGGCGAGGCCGACGCGCGAAGTGCCACCGTGCCGTCTGCGGCGCGCATAAAGGTCGGCACGCAGGGAGCCGCCTTGACCACGATAGTCAGGGCGCCCGGCCAGCATCGTCGGGCAAGCACGCGAGCCTCTTCGGGGATATCCTCGCCGTAGCGGTCGAGGGCTTCGGCACCATCAACCAGCCAAGCCACAGTTTGCGTGAGCTCGCGCTGCTTGAGAGTAAAGATGCGACGGTAGCCGGTACCGAGCGCAGGGACCTTGGCGCCGTTGACTGCAGTCTGCGGATCGCGCGGCCACGACGGGAATTCGCTTGTATCTTGGGGTACGGCGTCCGAGAAAGCGTTGGCTGCCACGGCGACGCCATAGACAGTCTCGGTCGGAATCAGAGCTAGGCCACCACGACCGAGCACCTCGGCCGTACGCTCGACGGCGAGCCGATGCGGCTCGCGCGCTCCCTCGAATACCCGATAGACCGTCTGCATGTGTATGCCAGCCCCTTACGCTCTGGTGCAAGTTTGTTTACTGAGGGGCATTCTCGCACGAAACGTTTAACCCATTTGTCCACAGCGCATGTTGGTTTGGTGAGCGGCTATAGTAGTCGGTGAAAGTGAGGGGGTTATTGGACCGCCACGAACTTCTTAGGCCTGCCGGCGTGGCGTTCTTGGGCAGCGTAGCGCTCGATGCTGTCTATCGTTATCATCCGACGGCCGTCGACGAGTTCAACATCGAGCTTTCCGGCTTTGACCAGCGCGGTAATCCGCGGAGCGGAGACTTTGAGGTCCAGCGCTGCGTCTTTAAATGTTCGGCACGCCGCTTCCCGAGCGTCCTCGTGGTCGATTTCGACTGAAAGGGTCACGACTTCGGCCGAGCGTTCGTACCCTGCCGGAGTCAAACCGTTGTTGAGGTCGTCGGCCAAAAACGCCATCAGCGCCTCGGTGGCATGGGCAATCGCTTCTTCGCGCGTATCGCCGTCGGCCAAGGCCCCAGGAATCTGCGGGAAGCTAGCGCAGTAACCGTCGTCTTCTTTTATGAGAACGCAGTCATAGGTAAATCGCTGCCTCATTTTGCCTCCAACTACCATCCAGCTTGGCGACGAATACTTGCCCACGTGCCCTTCTTTGGTCGATCACCGCCAGAGCCGTTCACGGTGACAACACGGTCACCAGAAACATACTTAGCATGACTACCGACTTGCGCGACCTTCACGAATCCATCGTGCTTGAGTAGGGCAATGATTTCCCGAAAGGTAGGAGGTTGCATGGGCCGACCTCTTTCAGCCGTCCTAATTATAAACTATTTTATAATTTTTGCTAACCAGTTAATAAATATTACTGGCGCTGTTTGGGCTCGGTGACGATAGCTCGGACGATGCGGGGACGATCGGTGAGGTCGCGGACGATACGCACATCCGAAAGACCCGCCTGGCGGCAGAGCTCAGCGGCAGTGTCAAGAGCACCCTCATAGAGCTCACAGGCAAACAGACCGCCGGAGCGCAGCATATAGGGCGCCGCATTGAGCAGACGACGGAAGATATCTAGGCCGTCGGCGCCGCCCTCGAGCGCCAAGTCGGGTTCGAAGTCTTTGACCTCGTGCGGCAGCGAGCGCATGACATCGGTGGGGATATAGGGCGGGTTGGAGACGAGCACGTCGAAGGTGCCCCACTCTTCGCGGGGAATGGAACTCACCAGGTTGGTGAGGCTAAAGGCGACCTCATCGGATGTGAGACCAAGCGCCTCGCGGTTTTTGGTGGCCAGGTCGATGGCGCGCGGTTCGATATCGGTGGCGGTGCAGGTAACGTGGCCGCGGCGTTCCCAGGCAAGGGAGAGCGAGATGCAACCCGTGCCGCAACCGACCTCGAGGATGCGAGCGATACGGGAGTCGACTGGGGCGGGCGCGGCGGCATCTTGCGCGGGAATCGCTCCCTGGCCGGCGCCTTCGATGGCGATGCCGTATTCATCGAGCTCGGGGGCGGAAGCTTCTGCCGCCTCGGCTTCTGTGGCCTTCGCGGCGTCTTCCTCGGCTTCGCGATCCGCCAGCTCCTCGGCATAGGCACGGCTGCCCAACACGCCCCCGCCCAGCGCCGCCTCATCGGCAGCCGTCAGATTTGCCGCACGGCGTTCGGCGGTCGCACGCTCATCAGCCAGCGCAGCCTCGGCCTTGCGTGCCTGCTCCACCTCGTCGTTCCAGGGCAATTCCGCACGCTGGCGGGTGGCGGCATTGGGATCCAGCACCTCGGCATCCAAATAATTGAGGACTTCCTCGACGAGCATCTCGGTCTCGGGACGCGGGATGAGCACGCCAGGAGCGCAAGCGACATCGATCATGCGAAACTGCGTACTGCCGGTGATGTACTGCAGAGGCTCGCCTTTGGCGCGGCGCACGACGGCAGCGTGCATGGTCTCGAGCTGCGGCGTATCGAGTTCCTCGTCCATACGCATGTATAAGTCGATACGCGCCAGACCCGTAGCAGCGCAAAGCAACCATTCGGCAGAAAGACGGGGATGCTCCTCGCCACGATCGGCTAGGTACTCCTTGGTCCACTCGAGACAGCGCTTGATGGTCCAAATCTCGTTTGCCATGGGGTCCTCCCCTCCTAAGCGCCGGGCGGCGCGCGAATGTCGGAGCAGATTGTACGCGAGGCCAGTGCTTGGCAAGGGACAATTGAGAGCAATTATCGAGAATCAGCCCAGTTTTTTTGTTTGGCCCCGTCCAAAGTGTTCATTCGCCGACGTCCACATTTGAATCCGTCAAGCTTTTGGCAAGGTTGCCCTGAGCTGACTAACATCCAACCGGATACCCGCCAAATCGCTCGACGCACAACGCGGTTAAAATCGCCCCGCGACTTCTTGGACGATTTTTATGAGCATCATTTTCGACGGCAGACGTATGACAATGACTACCACATCCAGAGCAAGGCAACGCCGCAGGTAGAGGATGGACAGCGGGCGACGTCCAGAGCGAACAAGTTGGCATGAAAAAGGCAAGGCATAGACCTTCTGGTCATGCCTTGCCTTTTGAATGACAAATTGTCGCTCTGGGCGGCGCGCAGCGTCGAGCCGTTACGCGGTTTGGCAAAACCGCGTAACCTACTAAACGGCCTGTGCCAGCTTCTCGGCGCGCTCTGCGGCAGCGAGCGCCTCGATCACGGTGCCGAGCTGGTCGCCCAGAAGGACGCCGTTGTAGGTGGAGTTGAAACCGATGCGGTGGTCGGTCACGCGGTCCTGGGGCTGGTTGTAGGTGCGGATCTTCTCGGAGCGGTTGCCGTGGCCAATCTGGCTCTGGCGCTCGGCACCAAGCTCTGCCTGCTGCTTCTCGAGCTCCATCTCGTACAGGCGGGCGCGCAGCATCTGCATGCAGACCTCGCGGTTCTGGATCTGGGAGCGCTGCTCCTGGGACTGCACCACGGTGTTAGTGGGCAGGTGGGTGATGCGCACGGCGGAGTAGGTGGTATTAACGCACTGACCGCCAGGTCCGGAGGCGCAGTAGGTGTCGATGCGCAGGTCGGACTGGTTGATCTGGACGTCGATTTCCTCGGCCTCGGGAAGTACGGCGACGGTAGCCGTGGAGGTCTGAATGCGGCCCTGGGACTCGGTCTTGGGGACGCGCTGGACGCGGTGCACGCCGGACTCGAACTTCATGACGGAGTAGACGCGGTCGCCCTCGACCTTGAACTCGATGGACTTAAAGCCGCCGGCCTCGCTGGGGCTGGAATCGAGCACGGTGGTCTTCCAGCCGCGCGACTCGCAGAAGCGCTGGTACATCTTGTACAGATCGCCGGCAAAGATGGCCGCCTCGTCGCCACCGGCGGCGGAGCGAATCTCGACGATGGTGTTCTTGTCGTCGTTGGGGTCGCTCGGGATGAGCATGTACTTGATGTCTTCCTCGAGCTGGGGAAGCTTGGCCTCGTTTTCGGAGATGTCCATCTGGAGCATCTCCTTCTCATCGGCATCGGTGGTATCGTGGAGCATTTCCTTGGCAGCCTCGATGTCATCGAGCGCGCCGATGTACTCGCGCGAGGCGGCGATGAGGTCGGACTGGTGTGCGTACTCCTTGTTGAGACGCGTGAACTCCTTGATGTCGGAGGCGACGGCCGGGTCGGAAAGCTTCTTCTCGAGCTCCTCGTAGGCCTTAATGATCTTTTCGAGCTTGTCGCGCATGGCGGGACTCCTTTAATATGCGTGAAGGTGAAAATCGGCAGAATTGATGGGGCGCGGGGCGCCGCTGCGGGGGTAAGCCCGGCTAGAACATGTCGATCTTCAGATACATGCGCATCCCTTCGCGTATGGGGTACATAGTTGCGTCTAACCCACATATGATAGCGTGCGCAGACAGACCTGCATATAACCCGCACGGAATCTGACAAAGGAACAGTTCCTTTGTCAGATTCTAGAGCGTGTGGAGCAGGGCGATGAGGAAGCGGATGCCCTGGAGGTAGGCGCGGCGGGTGATGCGCTCGTTGGTGCCGTGGACACCGCGCCCGCATTCGTCATCATCTACCACAAAGGCCGAGAAGCGAATGCACTCAGGGCAAATGTGCTGGTAGTTGGCAGCGTCGGTCGCACCGATCACGGTCGAGGGAACGATGCCGATAGGAGCTCCGCTCGCCGCCGACGATCCGTTTTCCTCCGTTCCCTTTGGATCGCGGAAATAGCGGGCGGCGATGGCACGGACGGTCTCGAGTCCCGGTCCGCCGATGCGCGGAGACGGCGAGGGTTCGGAGCTGCCAGGGCCGAGCTCGATCTCGACACGGTCGGCGAGCCCCGCCTCGGCAACGGCGACGCGGCAGCAGGCCACGACATCGGCCACACTCGTGCCCTCGAGCATGCGGAAATTGATATTGGCCCACATATCCTGCGGCATCACGTTAGCACCGGTGCTACCGCCCTCGATTTGGGTCGGTGCACAGGTGGTGGTCACGAGCGGATAGAGCTTCTTGCTGGCAAGGCACTCGCGCACGATGGCGTCCTTGTTGGAGGCGATCTCGTCGGCCGTGTAGAGCCCAAGCTCGACGAGCTGTGCGGCAAGCAGGTCCGTGACGTGCGTCGGCCATTCGATATCGCAGATTGCGGCGATGGCGCGACTGAGCACCTCGAGCGAAGTGCCACCGTAGGGGTTGGAGGAATGCCCGCCCTCGCTACGCGTCCTCAACACGATATCGGCGTAGCCCTTCTCCGCGAGATCGGCATGCATAAGCCAGCCCTCGCCCGCGCTGTACTCGGCAGTCGGAACGATGCGGTAGTCGCCCTCATCGATCAAGAACTCGAGCTCAACACCGCGCTCCTCGAGCACGCGGCCGATGGCACCCGCACCGAACTGCGTGGTTTCCTCGTCCTGGCCAAAAGCCAGCAGCAGGGTGCGCTCGTGCTCCCAGCCATGCGCCAGCGCATACTCAACCGCCTCGAGAATGCCTGCGACCTGGTCTTTCATGTCGATAGCGCCGCGGCCCCAAATGTAGGTGTCGTCCACGTGGCCACTAAAGGGGGCATGCGCCCAGTCGGCCTCGGTGCCGGGTACCACGGGAACCACGTCCATGTGGCCCATGAGCATAATGGGCTTGAGGGCAGGGCTGGAACCGCTAAGCGTCACCAACAGCGAATGGTCGATAAACTCGACCTCGCCCGCCGCGAACACGTGCGGCCAGGCCTGCTGCATATACGCGCGCAGGTCGTCGAACGGCTGCCAGTCCACCGCCTCGGCATCCATGCTCGAAATGGTCGGAAACGACAGCACGCGGCTCAGGCGCTCGCATGCACCGGCCTTGTCCAAATCGGCAAAATCATCCTCATGCGCAAAGAAGCGCCAAACCTCGGCCATGACATCCTTTCGATTGTGATGACGAGGGCCGCCCCACCGGAGCGGCCCTGCCACATAAGCGTTTGCGGGCGGTTATTTGTCCTCGAGATAACGCGAGAGGAACTCGCGGGTACGCTGGTGCTTGGGGTTGCCGAAGAGCTCGGCCGGCGCGGCATCCTCGAGCACCACGCCCTTGTCCATAAAGACCACGCGGTCGGACACCGTGCGGGCAAAGGCCATCTCGTGCGTGACGACGACCATGGTCATGCCGTCGGCAGCGAGCTTGCGCATGACCTCGAGCACCTCTCCCACGATCTCGGGGTCGAGTGCGGAGGTCGGCTCGTCGAACAGCATGATCTGCGGATTCATGCATAGGGCACGAGCGATGGCCACGCGCTGTTTTTGCCCACCGGACAGGCGACCCACGGCGGCGTGCGCGAACTTTTCGAGTCCCACACTCGTCAGATGCTCCATCGCAATTTTTTCAGCCTCGGCCTTGCTCATCTTTTTGAGCGTGACGGGCGCGAGCGTGCAGTTGTCGAGCACGTCCATGTTGTTGAACAGGTTAAAGCCCTGGAACACCATGCCAATGTCCTCACGCAGCTTGTTAATGTTGCAGCGCTCGGCCGTGAGGTCCTGGCCGTGGAACCAAATGTGGCCCGCGTCCGGGGTCTCGAGCAGGTTGAGGCAGCGCAGGAAGGTCGACTTGCCCGAGCCCGAGGCGCCGATGATGGTGACGACCTCGCCGGGATTGACGGACAGGTCGATGCCCTTGAGCACCTCGAGCGAGCCGAAGCTCTTGCGCAGGCCCTCGACGCGGATGAGCGGCTCTTGGATTTGCGCGGCGGCCGCAACGCCGGTAGTGGCGGTATCTGCCATGATGATTCTCCTCGTCTTGAGCCTAGTTGGAGCTGGGCAACGTAGCCGGGGCCTCGGCGCCGAGCTTTTTGCCAAAGGCCTCGAGCAGGCGGCTCGCCACAAGCGTCAGGATCAGGTAGACCACGAGCGCCACGCAGTAGACCTCCATCTGGCGGTAGTACACGCCGGCAACGGTGGTGGTGGCGTACATGAGGTCGAACACGCCGATGACCGAGAGCACCGACGAGTCCTTGATGTTGATGATGAGCTCGTTGGTGAGCGCCGGGATCGCGTTTTTAATGCCCTGGGGGAACACGACCTTGCGCATGGCCTGCCACTGCGACAGGCCCAGCGAGCGCGCCGCCTCGGCCTGACCAGGGTCAATAGACTCGATGCCGCCGCGCAAGACCTCCATCATGTAGGCGGTGGAGTTGAGCGAGATGGTGACGAGGCCGGCGGTAAAGGTGCTCCAGATCTGGTTGGCCTGGGCAGTCTCGAAGCCCATGCCGCGCAGGACGGTGAAGCCTGCGTAATAGATGAGCAGACCCTGGACCATCATGGGCGTGCCGCGAACGATGGTAGAGTAGACGGTCGCAAAGCCGCGGCCGATGCTCTTAAAGAAGCGCACCAGGTCGTTATCCACGCGGTCGAACGTCTGAATGCGCAAAAACACAAAGAGCAGCGCCAGGAAAAAGGCGATGACGGTACCGAAGGTAGCAAGTGCGATGGTGATCTCGATGCCGCGGATAAAGAAGTCGCCGCTCTTGTAGGTCATGTAGACCAGACTCGACAGGAAGTCGCTGGGGTTGGAATCCGAGACGATGCTCACCTGCACCAGGTCGATAAATGACATGACGCAGCGGTCGATAAAGAAGATCGCCGCGATAGCAACGACGACATAACTGCCCAGGCGCGCGCCGCGACGGAAGCGCTCGGATGCGAACGGCGACGTTTCGCGATAATCGTTCCAGTGCATGAGCTTGGTAACCAGCGCCGCCGCCGACACGACGAGCCAGGCCCAAAGTATTGCCCAGAGGCAGTCTTGGAACACGCCCGTAGGCGCCAAGAAACTCAGCGGCGTGGGGTTGCGTTGGCTAAACGCCAGGCCGAGCGCCGCGATAACGCTCGTGCCCAGGTATACATAACGATGGTCGGCCTTGATAAAGGAGACCAGGCGATTAATGGCTTTCATGCTGCCTCCCTATGCCGGCTGACGGTCGAGGCACGCGTCCCACATTTGGTCGCGCTCCTCCTGGCTGACACCCTTGAGCGTCTTATCGATGAGCTTAAGCAGCTTGTCCGAGCCCTTGCGGCAACCGACATTTGCCGCGACCTCCTGCTTAAAGCCCTCGCCCTCGGCAAAATGGATGGGGACGATACCGGGATTTTGGGCCATATAACCCTTCTCGTTTTCGGTGTTGTAGGTCACGGCGTCGCACGTGCCCTGCAGCAGATTCGAAAACACCGTGGGGACCGAATCGACCGGGTTCTTGTGGACGACGCCCGGGATCTCGTCGATGACGGTATCGAGCATGGTGTCCTTTTGGCCGAGCACCGTGGCACCGCTAAAGTCGCTGAGCTTGGTGGCGTTTTGGTAGGGAGAGCCCTCTTTTACGAACAGGCCAAAGTAACCAATGAAGTACGGATCGGAAAAGCCGACGGACTCCTCGCGCTCGGGCGTGGCGCTCATGCCGGCGATGATGAGGTCAATCTGGCCGTTGTTGAGCGAATCGATAAGGCCCGAGAAGCTTTGCTTGACGGCAACAGGCTCGCCGCCGAGGGCCTTACAGACAATCTTGGCAATCTGCACGTCGTAGCCATCGGCATAGGCGCCCTGCACGTTGTCGGTGGGGATGGTGTACTCACTGGCTTCGGAAACCTGCCAGTTGTACGGGGCGTAGGCCGCCTCCATGCCGATGCGAATCTTATCCTTGCCAATCACGGAATCGGACAGGTCGTCGCGACCGCCGCCCGTCGTGGGCTGAACCACCTTGAGCGTGGACGGGCGCTGGCAGCCGGCAAGCGCGCCGGCGACGACGGAAGCGCTCGCAGCGAGAGCGCTACCCAAGAAGATGCGACGGCTGCATACCGGCTGTGGATGCGCGTCGCGCTGTTGTCGAGATTGCATCTAGTGCCTTCCCTATTTTGCTTTACTGACAATAAGACAGGATATACGCCCGCAACCAGCAGCGCGGCATGTGCGCGAAAAATTAATAGACACACGAGGACGATTGGCGCAAAGCAACCTGTCCCCCATGCACCAAACCCTTGACGGAAACGGCGACGTCGATGTTTTGGCAATGCCAGCGAACGCCGCCCAGAGCGAACAAGTTGGCATGAAAAAGGCACGGCATAGACCTTCTGGTCATGCCGTGCTTTTTGAATGGCAAATTGTCGCTCTGGGTGGCGCGCAGCGTCGACCGGCCCGCCGTTCGTTAGAACGCCGGAACCTCTAGAGCAGGGTAACGCTAAAGCTGCGAATATCCTTCTCGCCCGGCGCCAGCGTAATGGTGTTGACCTTGTGCTCAAAGACGTCGTCCTCGGTGTCCATGGTGGTGTGGCCAGTCCAAGGCTCGAGCGCCACAAACGGGGCGTCGTTGGCGGCAGACCACACGCCGATGTACTTAAAGCCCTCAAAGTCGATCTTGACGCCGTGGCCCGACTTGCGACCGCGCAGCGTGAGCGTGGAGCCCGGAGTATCGGTGAACATGATGGCATCGTTATCGAAGCTGCGGTGCGTGATGGGCAGCACGTCCGAGTTATCGGGAGCCTTGTAGCTACCCTCGAACGTCATAAGACCGTCGGGTGTGATGATGGGAGCCTCGTTGGTCCAAGCCTCGGTAAACGCCAGCTCGTAATCCTCGAACGCCTCGTCCTCGGCGCCGGGGGCAGGCACGTTAAATGCAGGGTGGCCACCCACCGAGAACGGCAGGTCTACGTCGCCGGTGTTGGTGACGGCAAAGGTCTGCGTGAGCGTGGCATCGCCGGTCAGGGCATAGGTCATGTTGAGCTTAAAGTGGAACGGGAAGGCTTTGAGCGACTCGGGCGTATCGGTGATCTCGTAGGTGACGGACGAACCGTCCTCCGACACCTCGACGATCTTATGCTCAACGATGCGCGCGAGACCGTGGCGGGCCATCTCGCAGATGCCGGCAGCAGACGTTGCCGTGTTGTTGCGCAGCGATCCCACGATGGGGAACAGGATGGGCGCGTGCTTGCCCCAAAAGGCCGGGTCGCCCTGCCACAGATACTCGTTGCCGTTGAGGGCAAGACTTGTGAGCTGGGCGCCCATAGAATCGATGGCCGCGGTGAGGCCGCCGCGCTTGATGGTAGTGACGGTGGACATGCTACTTCCTCCAAAAGTAAACAACAGTGTCGAGGGCTATTGTCCCACTCTTGGCGACAGCACGGGGCGTCGAGTGCAGCTATTGAGCGAGTGCATAAAGATCGAATCTACCCTGCGAATCGGTATCGACCTCGTCGGGAGCCTGAGAATTGAAGTTTACGGGAATCATGCGCTTTGAGGCGCGGAAACGCGTACCGTCAATGCCGACAGGAGGCTCCTCGACCGTGAGTTCATAGTCGCCGGGTCTGAGCTCGATGCCATCGCCTGCGGAGTCAACATACTGGAACTCATTGACCTCCTCTTTTTTGAGTGTGCGACCCACGACATGAACGAGCATCCGGCTGTCGCCGCGAGCAGTATCCCAAGTACCGTCCACAACCTCAACCGACACATGTACCGATCGCGCGCGCTCAAGCGAACGCTCGACAGACATCTCCGCCGCCGTAGCCTCTTGGCGCTGCCGTTCCATATGGTCCCATACCCCTCCGATCGCCGAGCAGGCGATGACGCCGGCCATGAAAGCAATGAGGATGGGGCCGAGCGGAGAACGACGACCCGCGTCTTCCTCACGAGCCAAGTCGGGGCGACGCGTAGGCGCGGGCGCTTGGGCACCCTGCGCGGGCACGTCGAGAATGCTGAAGGATGCTGTGCTGCCGGGGTCGATGTTATGGCGCGGCTGCGGAGTCTTTGCCGGCGAGATGGACATATCGGCCGGCTCACCCAGCGCGGCCGTGGCATCGGCCTTTGCCTCGTCGGCCTCGGCCTGGGCCCAGGCCTGTTCGAAGGTCAGGGGCTCGGCGGGACCGGAGGCGGCGTCCGACTCGGCGGGACCGTTGCCGGTCTCGGCCTCGTTACTCGACACATCGCTCGGCGCGGGCTCGTCCCACCCCTCGTCCGGAGCCTCACCCTCGCTATACCACCATTCAAAGTTATCGATATCCATACGGGGCGCCCCTTAGGCCTCGCAAATAAACACTTGCTAGCCTTATACCCCTGGACGGCGCCGGCGCTCGCCTGCGCAGATAGAAAAACTGTCACAACATTCGACGCTTTTCCTCGTTTTTGAGATTTTCGCCGAATGTTGTGACGGTTTGGATGTGACAAAGAGGCTGTCCGATGTCACATAGCGAGGGCCGTACGGATGGATGGGTCGCTGAGGGCCTCGCGGAGCCAAGGGGCCAGCTGTTCGGGGTGACCCCGCAGGTAGCCGTCGAGCTCGGATGGAGCCACGCGGCGCACCTCCGAGATCTCCTCTTGGTTGATATGCAGCTCGCCCGGCTCAACATGGGCAAGGTAGACCTCGCACCATTCGCACTCGCAGCGACCATCGCCGTGGTCCTCGCGGTACACCACGTGACCGAGGTGCTTAAGTTCGGCGGGATCGCGCGTAATGCCAAGCTCTTCGTTGATGCGACGCGCCGTGGCGGCCGCGACGTCTTCCCCGGGGAGTGGATGGCCGGCGCAGCTATCGGCCAGCACCCCGCCCCACAGGCGCTTGAGCGGACTGCGGCGACAAAGCAGCAGACGCGTGTCTTCGCCCCGGCCCTCAACCAAAAGCGTCAGAAATGCCTGATGTAGAATGCCCTCACCGGCATGGGCATCGATGCGGTCGACAGGGCCAAGCGCCTCGCCGGTCGCGGCATCGACCGCCACGACCTCGGCGCCCGCGCCGCCCTCATCCCAGCCGGCGCGCAGGATGCGCGCGGCGGCCTCCTCGAGCGCGGCGATGAGCTCCTTGGTGGTGTCGAGCACGCGCTGCAGGTCGTCCTTGCTCGCCTGCTCAACATGAAAACCAGTGCTTGCAACTACCGGCACGTCAAAGCGCGTGGCCAGCGCCGCTGCGATATCGTGCGCCGGGATCTCGTCTCGATGGCACGGAACGGCCAGGATGCTCACCGTCGCCGTACGGCCAGGCTCGGGACGCGGAATGGCCTGTGCCGTGGCGCCCAGGTGCGCGAACTCCGGCGAGCAGGCGTACACCGCCATGCCTCGCGGCGTCACCGTCAGCTGGGCCTCGAGCGCAAACTTGCCCTCGCCCACTGCAACCTTTGTCGTGTGCATACCCATGGGATCTCCTGTCGCCCGCGATGTACCTGAGACCATCTTCGCCTGTATTGCGACTATACAGGCAAGCTCTCCATGTGACAAAGGGACGGTCCCTTTGTCACATTCTGTTAGAGTTGCAGGGATTAAATCCCGCCTATTCATGCGACATTGGAGTGACAACCTTGACCGCCGCAACCACGCCTAAAAGTAAGTCAACCGCCGCCGCGCTCTCCCCCGCGCGCACCAAGCTCTGCCTGGCGCTGCTCGTGCTGTTGGGATTCTCGCTCGGTTGCTCCGAATTCGTGGTCATCGGCATCGAAAGTGACCTGGCGACGGAACTCGGCGTATCGCTTGCCACTGCGGGCCAGCTCATCAGCGTGTTTGCGCTTGTCTACGCCATCGCGACGCCGGTGCTTGCGCTCAGCACGGGGCGTTTTCGCCGCTACCAGCTGCTCGTGTGCTATAGCATCGTCTTTGTGTTCGGCAACCTGGTCATGGCGTTGGCGCCCAACTTCCAGGTGCTGTTTATCTCGCGCATCATCCTGGGCTCTGTCTCGGGTGCGCTGCTCGCCGTGGGCGTGACGTACATCCCTGAGCTTCTGTCCCCGCAGCAAACTTCGCTTGCCATATCGGTGGTATATGGTGCGTTTTCCGTGGCAATGGTCTTTGTGACCTCGATTGGCAAGTTTGTGGCCGACACGCTCGATTGGCACGTGGCCATGTACGGCACGCTGGCCTTTGCCGTTTTGATCTGCGGAGCGCTCGTGGCGTTTATGCCGCGCGCTGGGCAAACCGACGAGCCTGCCACCTTTCGTGAGCAGGCGGGTCTGCTACGCGAGCCGAGCATCATCACCGGCATGCTCATCTTCTTGTTTGGCGTGGGCTCGGTCTACGTATTCTACGGCTACGTGACGCCTTATCTTGAGCAGGTGCTGGGTATGGGCACGGTTGAAGCCAGTACCACGCTTATGGCCTACGGCGTGTTCTGCCTGATCTCGAACATCCTGGGCGGATGGATCGACGCGCGCTTTGGCATGAAGGCACTGCTTGTGACGTTTGTGCTGCAGGCTGCGGCGTTACTCGGGCTGTTTGCTGTGGGCGGCACCATGCCGCTCGCGCTGGTCTTTGTCTTTAGCCTGGCGCTGCTCATGTACCTGTTCTCGGTGTCGTGCATCACGCACTTTATGGACGTGGCACGCAGCCGCCATCCCAAGTCGATGGTACTCGCAAGTTCGGTTGAGCCCATGGCGTTTAACGTCGGCATTTCGTTTGGCACCGCAGTGGGCGGTGCCGTGGTAAGCAGCGTTGGCATTGCGTACGTGGGTGCAGTGGGCGCCGCGTTCTCGCTTGTGGCCTGGGCCCTCACGCTGGTAACGATTAAGTTGGCTCGCTGGGAGCGCAAGCGGGCAAGGACGCAGGCGAGGGCGTAGGCGTAGATGCGATGCTCGAGCTCGATGATGATGATCGAAAGGAAACCACATATGCAACGTGTACTGTTTATCTGTCATGGCAACATCTGCCGCTCGACGATGGCCGAGTCGGTGTTTACCGAGCTGGTGCACCGCGCCGGGCGCGCGGGCGAGTTTGTCATTGATTCCGCTGCGACCTCGACCGAGG
>ERZ824575.1161-NODE-1161-length-26478-cov-3.099118_pt1 | contig 26478 bp, 20 predicted proteins | sample MGYA00519470_ERZ824575 | MGnify/ENA primary metagenome ERZ824575 (study PRJEB31778, sample SAMEA3449170) | human gut metagenome | biome: human gut; feature: human-associated habitat; material: faeces | place: United Kingdom | collected 2010/2012 ...
AAATGGCCGCCAGCAGCGCCTCAAAGGCGTCGGCCAGGATGGAGGGCCGCTCCCGGCCCCCGGTCATTTCCTCGCCCTTGCCCAGGCGGAGGTATTTCCCCAGGCCGATCTGCCCCGCGAAAACGTCCAGGGCCTTCTCGCAGACCAAGCTGGCCCGGAGCTTGGTCAGCTCCCCCTCCGGCAGGTCTTTATAGGTGAGGAACAGGTGCCGGGCCACAATGACCGACAGCACCGAATCCCCCAGGAATTCCAGCCGCTCGTTATTGTGGCCGTGCTTTTTCCCCTCGTTGGCGAAGGAGGAGTGGGTCAGGGCCTGTTCCAGCAGCTGGGGGTTCCGGAACGTATAGCCGATTTTTTCTTCCAGTTCCAAGGATAACGCTCCTTTTTGTCATTCTGCGGAGGCGGCGGGCTTCATGGCCTGGACCGCCTGTTGGATTTCCCCGGTGAGGCCGGACTGGGTGAAGTCCCGGGCCTGACGGATGGCGTTTTTGATGGCCTTGGCGTTGGAGCTGCCGTGGGCCTTGATCACCGGGCTGGTGATGCCCAGCAGCGGCGCGCCGCCGTATTCGGTGTAGTCCATGGACTTCTTGAACGCCTTGACCTTGGGCAGCATCAGCACCCCGGCCAGCTTGCCGGAGACCCCGGTGAACATCCCCTTGATCTTCTTGGAGAACATGGACCCCAGGCCCTCGGTGAGCTTCAGAATCACGTTGCCGGTGAAGCCGTCGGCCACCGCCACGTCCACGGCTCCGGCGGGGATTTCCCGGGCCTCCACGTTGCCGGTGAAGCGGATGGGGGCCGATTTCAGGAGCTTCAGCGCCTCGATCTGGGTCTCGCCGCCCTTGGTCTCCTCGGAGCCGATGTTGACCAGGCCCACCCGGGGGCTTTCCACCTTCTGGACCTTCTGCATATAAAGGCTCCCCATGACGCCGAACTGGCAGAGGACCTCGGGGCGGCACTCGATGTTGGCCCCGGCGTCCATGAGGAGGTAGCAGCCGTTGATGGTGGGGATCACCGTGGCCAGCCCCGCCCGCTTGATGCCCTTGATGCGCTTCAGCAGGAAGGTGGCGCCTACCACGATGGCTCCGGTGGAGCCGCCGCTGACAAAGGCGTCGCCCTTCCCCTCCTTCACCAGGTTGAAGGCCGCCGCCATGGAGCAGTCCGCCTTCTCCTTGAGGATGGAGGTGGGGTCGTCCTCCATGGTGATGACACCGGGGGCGTGAACGATCTCGATCCCGTTCAGGGAAACGCCGTTTTCCTCCGCCGTTTTCCGCAGGACCGTCTCGTCGCCGGTCACAAGGATGTCCACGCCGTATTCCTCCACGGCCCGGCGGTAGAATTCGTCAAAATTCTTGCCGGGGGTGCGCACGTCGATGTAGAACACATACACATCCGTATCCGGGTATTTTTCGCGGCAGAGCATGGCGTGCTTCGCCGTGTACATACAGCAGATCTTGGAGCAGTAGGGCTTGCCCTTCTCCGCACCGTCGCAGCGGGAGCCGACGCACTGCACAAAGACAATGGTCTTCGGGTGCGTCCCGTCGGACGGGCGCAGGAGCGTGCCGCTCGTGGGACCGGCAGCGTTCATCAAGCGCTCAAACTCAAGGCTGGATACCACGTCCGGGCTCTGGCTGTAGGCAAATTCGTCGAATTTGGAAAGATCGATGGGGTTGAAGCCCGTCGCGGCGACGATCGCGCCGTATTCCTGCTCAATGAACGTGTCGGTCTGCTTGTAGTCGATTGCCCCGGCGGAACAGACCTTCGCGCACACGCCGCACTTGCCGTTTTTGAGCATATTGCAGTAGTTGGGGTCGATGGTCGCGACCTTCGGCACGGCCTGCGCAAACGGGATATAGATCGCGCGGCGATTGTCCATGCCGAGGTTAAACTCGTTCGGGACCTTCTTCTGCGGACACTTTTCCGTACACAGTCCGCAGCCGGTGCAGACGTCCTCCTTGACGAAACGCGCCTTGCGGCGGATCTTTACATGGAAATTGCCGACGAAGCCGCCGACGGATTCGACCTCGGAATAGGAATAGATATGGATCTTTTCGTTCTGCGCGCAGTCGACCATTTTCGGCGTCAGGATACACGCCGCGCAGTCGAGCGTCGGGAACGTCTTGTCGATCTGGGTCATCTTGCCGCCGATGGTCGGCTGCTTTTCGACGATATCGACCTCAAAGCCCGCCTCGGCAATGTCCAGCGCCGTCTGGATGCCCGCGATGCCGCCGCCGATGACGAGCGCGCGCTTGGTGACCGGGCTGGAACCTGCGGTCAGCGGCGCGTTCAGATGTACCTTGGCGATGGCGGCGCGGCCCAGAATGATGGCCTTTTCCGTGCCCGCTTCCTTGTCCTTGTGGATCCAGGAGCACTGCTCACGGATGTTCGCGATCTCGACCATATAGGGGTTCAGACCTGCCTTTTCGCAGGTCTTGCGGAACGTCTGCTCGTGCATTCTGGGCGAGCAGGAACAGATGACCACGCCGGTCAGACCGTATTCATGGATCTTGTCCTGAATCATCTGCTGCCCGGTCTGGGAACACATATACTGATAATTTGTGGAGAAAACAACGCCGGGCTCCTTGGCAAGGGCCTGCGAGACTGTTTCCACATCGACGGTTGCGGCAATGTTGCTGCCGCACCAGCATACGAATACGCCGATTCTCTGCATTGCGTTCCCTCCTTACTTTTTATATTTGCGGAACGCCGCGGCAATCGCCTGCTGCGGCAGTTCCTCGTCAAGAATCTCCGGGATGCGTTCGGGCTTCAGGTGATCCATGCCCTGCTGGCGCTGCACGGCATTGCGCACGGCCTCAATGAGTTTTGCAGGCTCGACGTTTCGGGGACAGCGCTCGACGCAGGCAAAGCAGCTCAGACAGGTGTAGATGCCCTTCGAGGAAAGCAGCTCCTCAATTCGGCCGTTTTCGACCATGGAGACAAACTGATGCGGATGGTATTCCATCTCGTCATACGCCGGACAGCTCGCCGAGCATTTGCCGCAGCGCATACACTTTCTGGGGTTTACGCCGGAAATGCGGGTGACGGTTTCGATCATGTTCTGGTTGTTCATGCGTCCTCCTCCCCGCAGCCGAGCGCTTCGGCCAGAAGCTCCGTGAAATAAACGACAGGCAGCGCGCCGTCCGTGTTGTGCAGCAGATTGTAGCTGCACAGGGGACAGGCCGTGATCAGAAGCTCCACGCCCTGCGCCTTTGCGTTGTCCATGATCTTCTGTGCCTGCTTTGCGGCGTAGGACCTGTTCTCGACCGCCATATAGCCGCCGCAGCATTCGTTGCGCTGCGCGTAAAGAACAGGCTCCGCGCCGATGGCCCGGATGAAGTCCTCCAGCATTTTCGGGTTCTCCGGGTCGTCAAACTGCATCTCGCGGCTGGGCCGCAGGAGCATACAGCCGTAATACGCGCCGATCTTTCTGCCTGTAAGCGGCTTTACGACAGCCTCTTTGACCTTGTCCCAGCCGATCTCGTCGCGCAGGACTTCGAGATAGTGCAGAACCCTTGTCTCACCCTCGTAGGGCGTTTCCGGCTTTAAGTAATTGTTGACCTTGACGCGGATGTCCTCATTGTGCTGCATATCGCCGTTCACGCGCTTCAAAACGTGATGACAGGCAGAACAGAGGGACACCAGCGGCTGGCCCGCGTCACGCGCGGCCATGAGCGCCCGGACGGAGGAAAGCCGTGTGGCAATTTCATCGTTTGCCTGCGGATACACCGCGCCGCAGCACTGCCACTCCGGGATCTCGCACAGCGAAAAGCCGAGCTTCTCCGCTGCGCGCCGTCCGGCTCTGTCCAGCTGCGCGCCCTTTGTCCTGAGCGTGCAGCCGGGGAAATAGCTGTAATTCATTGCGTGTCCTCCCGTCAGATCATGTTCTCCGGGTGGAACACCTCGTCGAAGCGCTCCGCCGTCAAAAAGCCGAGGCTCACGCAGGCTTCCTTGAGGGAGATGTTTTCCTTGTAGGCTTTTTTAGCCGTCTTCGCCGCGTTTTCATAGCCGATGTACGGGTTCAGCGCCGTGACGAGCATGAGGGAGTTGTGCAGATTGTGCTCCATCTTCTCGCGGTTGGCGCGGATGCCGCAGGCGCAGCGGTCGTTGAACGACACGATGGACTCGGCCAGCAGACGTGCCGACTGCAGGAAATTATAGATGCAGACCGGCATGAACACGTTTAGTTCAAAATTGCCCTGCGACGCGGCCATGGACACGGCCATGTCATTGCCCATGACCTGCACGGCGACCATCGTAACGGCCTCGCACTGGGTAGGGTTGACCTTGCCGGGCATGATGGACGAGCCAGGCTCGTTTTCGGGAATGAAGATCTCGCCGAGGCCGTCCCGCGGGCCGGAGGCCAGCCAGCGCACGTCGTTCGCGATTTTCATCATATCGGCGGCCAGCGCCTTGAGTGCGCCGTGCGCGAAGACGATCTCGTCCTTGCTGGTCAGCGCATGGAATTTGTTCTCTGCCGTTTTGAAGTCCTTGCCGGTGAGCTTCGCAATTTCAGCGGCGACCGCTGTGTCAAAGCCCTTCGGCGTGTTGAGGCCCGTGCCGACGGCGGTGCCGCCGAGCGCCAGCTCTTTGAGCGGCTTCACGGCCAGGAGCAGCAGTTCCTTATCCCGTTCCAGGCTCGATCTCCAGCCGGAGATCTCCTGCGGGAAGGAGATGGGGGTGGCGTCCTGCAGATGCGTCCGGCCGGATTTGACGACGCCCTCGTTTTCCGCCTCCAGACGGCGGAACGTTGTTACCAGCGTGTCGATGGCGGGGATGACCTTGTCCTCAAGCGCGCAGACCGCCGCGATATGCATGGCCGTCGGGAATGTGTCGTTGGACGACTGCGACATATTGATATCGTCGTTCGGGTGCAGCAGCTTTTTGCCCGCAATTTCATTGCCGCGGTTGGCAATAACCTCGTTGCTGTTCATGTTCGACTGTGTGCCGGAGCCGGTCTGCCAGACGACGAGCGGGAAATTGTCCAGAAGCTGGCCGGAAATGACCTCGTCCGCAGCCTGCTCGATGGCGGCAAGCTTTTCTTCGGTCATTTTCTCAGGACGCAGGGCGCGGTTGGCGCGCGCAGCAGCCTTTTTGAGAATGCCGAAGGCATGGATGATCTCGGCGGGCATCGTCTCGATGCCGACGCCGATGGGGAAGTTGTTGTGGCTGCGCTCGGTCTGTGCGCCCCAGTATTTGTCCGCCGGGACGCGGACCTCACCCATGGAATCGTGTTCGACGCGATATTCCATCGTTTTTTCTCCTTTTTTATATCAGATCTCGACCTGACGGATGACTTCCTTCAGCTTTTCCGCGCTGGCGCGGAGCTTGTCGATCTCGCCGTCGGTCAGCTGGTTGAGGATCTTGCCGCGCACGCCCTGATTGTCGACCAGCGCGAGCGTGGACAGGCAGACATCGGACACGCCGTATTCGCCGTGCATCATGGTAGAGACGGTCACAGCCGTTCCGGCCGTGCTCTGCACGCACTTGCACAGGTGGCAGACCGACATGGCGACGGCATAGAACGTTGCGCCCTTGTTCTTGATGACCTGCGCGCCGGAGGTCTTGACGAACTGCTCGATCTCCTCGTAATCCTGGTTCCACTTGATGCGGTCACAGTCGGGGGAATGCTCCTTATAGGAATCAATATGGTTGTTCGCGATGTGCACAAGGCTCCAGGGCACGAAGGAGGAATCGCCGTGCTCGCCGTAGACGTGCGCGTGGACATTCTTCGGGCTGATGCAGAAGCGCTTTGCAAGCGTCGACTGCAGGCGGCTGGTGTCGAGGATGGTGCCGGAGCCGATGATGTGGCTCTCGGGAACGCCGGAAATTTTGTGGAACACATACGTCAGCACGTCGACCGGGTTCGATACGATAATATAGATGGCGTCCGGCGCGGCAGCCGTGATCTGCGGGGCAATGTCCTTGATGATGTTGACGTTGGCCTGCGCCAGCTCCAGCCGGCTTTGTCCGGCCTTGCGGGGAAGACCCGAGGTAATAATGACAATGTCGGAGCCGGAGGCCGCGTCATAGTCGCCGGAGCGGACGATCGTCGGAGAACAGAACGGCGCACCCTGATAGATATCCATGGCCTCGCCAAAGGCCTTCTGCTTATTGACGTCGATCAGGACGATCTCGGATGAAATGCCCTGGATCATCAGGTCGTTCGCAATCGTGGAGCCGACGCTTCCCGCGCCGATAACAGTGATCTTACTCATACACAAAAACCCCCAATTTCAGATTTGAATCGAACAAAATATACCGATATAATTTTATCGGTTATTGCGATAAAATTATATCGGTATTATGCTGGAAGCACCAATGCTTTTTTATGCAAAGATATATTCTTTTTGATATGTTGGTTCAATTCCGTTCCTGTGGGAAGTATCAGACAAATGCCTTATGTTCCCGCACAAACTGCACGAATCCGGCCTCGATCTCGCTCATTGCATATTGCTTATGATATACCAGCGCGTTGAGATACAAACTCTGGTTGTCGCTGCACGGGAGCTGGACAAGATTCCAGCGCTGGATGCAGTGCTCCGGGATGGCGGGGGCCAGCATATAGGAATTCGGAATTGTTTCGAGGAGCGTCATCTGCGCCAGACGGTCGACGCAGTAGATCTTCCGCCGCACCGGCTCCTCCGGCTTGCCCTGTACGCGGAACACGTCCCCGTGAACGATCTCCGGCAGCCCGTCAAGCTCCGTGCGCAGAACGGAGCTGCGCCCGGCAAGCGGATGTGACTGGTTCATGGTGACGAGGTAGTGGTATTTGCTCAAAAGCTCGAAGCTCAGGCCGCGGGCGCTGGTCTGCTCGTCAAAATAATCGCGGTATTCCGAGCGGAAGCGGATCACGCCGATCTCCGTCTCGCCGCTTGCAAGCGTTTCGAGCGCCGTGCGCGCGTGGCATTCGCGGATGACCGCGTCGACCGGCTCTGCCTGCGGCAGTCCGGCCAGATACTGCGCCGTCAGATCCAGCATGGCCGCCGAGCGCGGGATGCACACGCGCAGCCGGTTCGCCACGGCCCGCTTGGGACCGAGGGCCTCAATGGCCTCCGTCTCGCGCAGGATGGACTTTGCGTGCTGCAGAAAGATCGTGCCGCGCGTCGTGGGCCGGACGCCGCGCGTGGAGCGCTCAAAAATGCGGAAGCCCAGCATCTGCTCCACATCGTGCAGGATGCGGCTGAGATTCGGCTGGCCGATAAACAGGTTCTCCGCCGCCTGCGAGATCGACCGGGTGCGTTCGATCTCGATGATATACTGCAAATGCTGTGTGTTCATAGCTGTACCACCTTCTAATTTATATCATTTCTAATATATCACCTTTTTCGCCGTTTTGCAACCGGAGGCGTACCGGCGCTCTGCATAAAATCATATACCCTTTTTTGCCGTCTCTTGGCGCTTTTCATGCCCGGACAGCACCGGCAGCTCGGCAAAGAAGGTGTTGACGCCGCCGTCGCTTTCTGCCCAGACGCTGCCGCCGTGCGTCTGCGCGATGGCCTGCGCGATGGAAAGGCCGAGGCCAAAGCTGCCGTCGCGCGTCCGCGCGGCGTCTGCGCGGGAAAAGCGATCAAAGATCTGCCGGAGCGCCTGCGGGGAAAGCGCCTCGCCCTCGTTTGAGACGGACAGGCGGCAGCGGTTCTTCCCGCAGCGGGACAGGCGGACGGCGACCGTGCCGCCGGAGGCGTACTTCCGGGCGTTGTCGAGATAGATCTCCACGAGCTGGCTGAGCTGGCGCGCATCGCCGCTGACGGTGATGTCCGGCTCCAATTCCGTCTGCAGTGTCAGACCGCGTTCAAACAGCGCGGCCTCGAACAGCAGCGCGCTGCTCTCAGTGATCTGACTGAGATCGCATGGCGTGAATGCACGCGACGCCTGTTCATTCTCGGCCCGTGCCAGCTCCAGAAGCCGCTCGACCAGCGCGCGCATCTGCTTCGCCATGGCGTCGATGCCGGAAAGGAAGGTCTGCTTCTGCGCCGTGTCATAATCCGGGCTTTGCAGCAGCTCCGTGTTTGTCAGAATGACGGTCAGCGGCGTTTTCAGCTCGTGCGACGCGTCGGCGACAAACTGCTTCTGCTGCCGCCACGCTTTCTCCACTGGCCGGACCGCACTGCGCGCCAGCAGCACCGCAAGGCCGAAAAAGGCAAGCAGGCCGAGCGCGACGAGCAGCGCGCCGGTCTTCAAAAGCGTGCGCAGCGTCTGCTGCTCGCTGGAAATATCCGCGAAGATCACGCTGCCGGTCACGCGGCAGTAGCGCAGGCTGTATTCCGGGATCTCGCCGATGGCGTCCCGTGAGGCCTGCGCCGCGGCGGCAACCATCCGCAGAAACGTCCGGTCGGTCAGATCGTAATCGCTTGACCCGATGGCGACCAGATTGCCGAACGCGTCGGTCTGCAGCACGAAATACGGCAGGCGCACCTGCTGCGGTTCGCGCTCCGGCTGGACAGGCGCGAAGGGGTCGGCCGCAATCGCCTGCATCATGCTGATCGACTGGGTGCGCAGATTCTGCTTCGTCAGCGTATAGAAAAGGCCGAGGATCGCGCCGAGCATCACGGCGGCGACGAGTACGATCGCGAGAATGATCTTCAGACGCAGCTTTTTCAGCATGTCTCGTCGACCTCCAGATGATAGCCCAGCCGACGCACGGCCTCAATGCGCACGTTCGAGCCGATGGCCGCAAGCTTTTTGCGCAGGAAGCCGACGTAGACCTCCACATGGTTTTCTACCGCGTTCGAGTCAAAGCCCCAGACCTTGGACAAAATGGCCTCCTTGGACACATTCTGCCCCTTTGTCTGCAAAAGATACCGCATCACGTCGAATTCCCGCGCGGACAGCCGCAGCTGCCGCTGCCCGCAGATCAGTGTCCCGGACGCCAGATCGAGCGTCGTGTTGCCGAACGAGAGCGCGTTGACCTCCGCGCCCTGCCGCCGGAGCAGCGCACCGACGCAGGCCAGCAGCTCCCGCGCGTCAAAGGGCTTCGTGAGATAATAGTCCGCGCCCGCGTTCAGCCCCTCGATGCGGTCTTCGAGCGACGATTTTGCCGTCAGCATCAGAATCGGCGTTCCGCAACGCTTCGCGCGCACCTGCCGCGCGACCTGATAGCCGTCCATGCCCGGCATCATCACGTCGAGAATGAGCAGATCATATACGCCCGTCTCGGCATATTCCGCCCCCGTCTCGCCGTCATGCACCGCCTCGACGGAAAATCCCTTCCCCTCCAGCATGGCCCGGAGAGAGTCCGCAAGCAGGATCTCGTCTTCAATGATCAGAATTTTCATATCATAATACCTCAGGTTCAAATCGCCGGAAAATGGTATGGCGGCATCCAAAGGGAAGCCTTGTGTGCGTCCTATCCCTATCAACTATATTCGTTTTTTTACCGCTTTTCAAGGAAAACCGCAGAAAAATTGTCTCCCGGCCAAACGGCCGGGAGACAGGAAAGATGTATGCTTATGCCTTTTCGCTCTGCGAAGCGGTGAAGCGGTTCAGGATGGCTGCGAACTGGCAGCGGGTGGCGGTGCCGGTGGGCAGGAGCTTGCCGTCGGTGCCGTTGATGAGGCCCTGGTCGACAGCCCACTGCATGGCGGAAACGGCGTAGCCGCTGACGCAGGCGTGATCCTCAAAGCTGATGAGGTTCTCGGAGAGCGTCACGGCGTCCATGCCCTGATAGACGGCGTAGTTGAACAGGAACTTCGCAAGCTGCTCACGGGTGACGGCCTTGTTCGGCTCAAAGGTCGTGGCGGACGTGCCGCTGGCGATCTCGTTCTTGGCGGCCCAGGCGACGGCTGCTTCATAATAGCTGCCGGAGGCAACGTCGGTGAACGCGGCCTTCTCAGTCACTTCGGGGCTGCCCGCCATACGCCAGAGGACAGTCACGAGCATGGCGCGGGTCATGGGCCTGTCCGGAGAGAAGGTATTTCTGCCGGTTCCGGTCATCAGTCCCTCATCCGTGCAGAACAGAACGTCCTGCTGGCAGACCGCCTCGGCCTTGACATCCGCGAAGCCGGAAGCGGCCAGCAGCGCGCACAGCAGGAGCAGCAGTGCGCCCCGTGTCAGAAGCCGTTTCATGACGCTCCCTTCAGCGTGGAATTGGCGAGCATGGCCCGCGCGTCCTCCGCAGTTAAGTCGTAATTCCAGAACAGCCTGAACATTTCCTGTGTCTTTTCTACCATATCATAGGCATAATACTGCGGATACAGAAGATTTCCCAGCCACCATACGCCCAGCAGCATATTAAGACTCGGGGGATTGGAAAGCCAGTTGTAGGGCATGGATGGAATCTCGTAATACCGTCCGGCTTCGATCGCGCGCAGCGGCTGCCACGCCTCGTCGTCTGCCGCAGCCTGATAAATGCTGCCTGCTGTAAATAAAATCACGTCCGGGTCAAAGCGGTAGAGCTGCTCAAGATTGATGGGGTTGCCGCCGCCCCTGTTGCTGACGTCCTCGACCACGGCGGCATTTTCAATGCCCATGAGGTCGAGCACCTGCGCCTGAATAGAGCCTTTCGCGTTTGTATTGAGGCCGGACGAGCCGGAGGTGTACAGGACGGAAATGCGCTCGGAATCCTGAATTTTCGCGGCGTTTTCCTCCGCCAGCGAGACAGTCTCGTCGACGAACGCCGCCAGTTCTTCGCCGCGCGCCTCCTTGCCGCTCAGGATTTTTCCGAGCGTCCGGTATGCCTCGGCCATATGCGGAAGATCTGCCTCGATGAAGATCACGGGCATCCCGATCTGCCTTTGCAGCGCGTCCAGATCGGCGGCCATGTTGTCCTTTTTGTCGCCCAGATCAATCACGACCTGCGCGCCGGAGGTCAGAATGGATTCCAGATTCAGCGTCGACTTGCTGCCGTACATCTGGCCGGTCGTCGGCAGATCGATCAGGCGCGGGTCGAGATATTTGTACTGGCTGGACGACGGCGTTGCACTGATGGTCGTCATATATTCGGGCGCGATGGTCGCCAGAAACATCGACGCGACCGTACCGCTGGGGGCCACGCGCGTGAGCGTTTCAGGGATGTCGACGGTTCGGCCAAGCGAGTCGGTGAACGGAACGGTCGGCTCTGCCGGGGCCGTCTGCCGCTCAGACGCGCAACCGGACAGGCTTCCGCATACAAGCGCCAGCGCCAGCAGAAGGGCAAATAATTTCTTATATCGCATGGTTATTCTCCAAAGAAAACAGCGTTCGGGAAAACAAAGCCGAAAGGCTTCCTTTCTGCTTGCATTATACCAGCAGCCGGACGCGATTGCAATAGAGTGTTTCGCTATTTCAAACAAAAAGCGGCGCTTTTCCGCATGGTCGAACGCACAGGACCCCGCCGGGCGGCAGTGCCCGGCGGGGTCTTGCAGCTGTGCGGCGCGGATGCAGAAGGGAGATGTCAGAAATGTCAGAAAGGATGACGAGGAATTGGAACGAACAAGGTCTGCAAGCGTCCGCACAGTCCGCTGTCCGTTTCAGCACTGCCATCATACCATCGTCCGGACTGCAATGCAAGCTGATATTTCGACAATAATGAATATAGATACGACAACAACGAAAGAATGCGGAGATTGAAAATCATGGAAAGCAGGAACGCTTCGGCTCTTTAAAATAAAAAAGACACTTGCGAACGCTTGTTTGCCATGCTATAATAAAAATCTGGACTGTCTTCCGGGAAATGAACTACAGAGAGGAATGAGAGCCATTCATGAAGGATATCCTGCCTTATCTGAAGCCGTACCGCAGGCGCATTGCGCTGGCGATGCTGCTGGTCGCGGCGGCGACGGTGTGCGATCTGCTGCTGCCGACGATCATGAACGACATTTTGAATAACGGCGTCCGGCAGTCGGACTTTGCGTATATCGTGCGCTGCTGCGCGTGGATGCTGGCCGTTGCGGCGGCTGGCCTTGCCGCGCTTCTGGCCGGGCGGAAGATCAGCTGCGATGTGGTCGCGGGCTTCAACGCCGACCTGCGCACGGACGTGTTTTCCCTCGTCAACAATATGACGTTCGAGGAATTCAACGCCATCGGCGCTGCCGCGCTCCCGTCCCGGTCGACCTACGATATCGGAACGGTCTCCTGGGTCGCGTCGATGATCTCCGGCAGCCTCATTACGATCCCGGTGCTGTTTTTCGGCGGCGTCATTCTGGCGCTGCGCAAGGACGTGATGATGAGCCTGATCCTGCTGCTGTTCGTCCCGGCGATCTTTCTGATCGTCCGGCCCATCAGCAAGCGCATCGGCCCCCTGCACGAAACGTCCGACAAGTACATCGACATTCAGAACGACGTCATGCGCGAGCGGCTGCACGGCATCCGCGTCATCCGCGCATTCAATAAGGAAGCGAGCCTGCAGCAGAAGATCGCCGACGCGACGCACGTCATGGCCGAGAACATCATCAATGCCAACGTGCAGATGGGACTTCTGAGTCCGGCAGCCGTGCTGCTCGTGAATCTTGCGGGCGTGGCGATCATATGGATCGGCGGCTGGCGTATGGAGACAGGCAGCCACGCCATCTCCGGCGGCGATATCTTTGCCATCATCCAGTATCTGGCGCTTGTCGCCAACGGCGTTCTGATGGGCGGCTTCGCGATGGTCATGCTGCCGCACGCCAAGGTCGCGGCGGACCGCATCGGCGAAATCTTCCATGCCACGGGCATGCAGGAGACAGCCAAGGGCGCGGAGCACACGTTCAGGGGCGAAATCGCCCTCGACCATGTGACCTTCCGCTATGAGGGCGCGTCGGAGGCCGCCGTGCAGAATGTCAGTATGCACATTCTGCCGGGGCAGAAGATCGCCGTCATCGGCGGTACGGGCAGCGGCAAAAGTACGCTCGTGCAGCTGCTGCTGTCCTTCCGTCTGCCGACCGAAGGACAGATCCTCTTCGACGGCGTCAGCGCTTCGCAGATCGACCGGGGTGTGATCCGGAAGAACATCAGCTGTGTCCTGCAAAAGACCGCCGTGTATTCCGGCACCATCCGGCACAACATCGAGATGGGCCGTCCCGGTGCGGAGGAAGCGGACATTCTCGAAGCCGCCGACATTGCGCAGCTCACGCCGTTTCTCAACTCCCTGCCCGAGCATCTGGAGCATCCGCTCCAGCAGTCCGGCAAAAACCTCTCCGGCGGCCAGAAGCAGCGCCTGTGCATCGCGCGCGCGATTTTGAAGGACGCGCCGATCTATGTCTTTGACGACAGCTTCTCCGCGCTCGACTTTTTGACGGAGGCGAATCTGCGGCGGAGCCTCAACGAGAAAATTCAGGGCAAGACCCAGATCGTCATCACCCAGCGCATCACCTCGGCCATGAACGCGGATCACATCTTCGTCATGGATCGCGGCCGGCTGGTCGACCACGGCGTTCATGCGGAGCTTTTGTCCCGCTGCAGGATCTATCAGGAGATCTATGCCTCACAGACCGGAGGTGACGCGAAGTGAAGCAGGAACAGAAAACCCACGTTTCCGCCGACGCGCTCATCCAGCTGCTGAAGGGCGCGAAGGCCATCCGCTGGCAGCTTGCGCTCGGCGTCGTCATGAGTCTGGCGCTCGTTGTGTGTGCGCTGATCATCCCAACGCAGATGGGCGCGCTGGTGCAGATCCTGATCGATTATTTTGACGCGCCGGAGACGGGCGCGTCCGTGCTGGCGCAGCTCGCGCCGGGGCTTCTGGCGCTGGCCGGTGTGTATCTCCTGCGCGCCGCCATCAGCTACGGCAAAATGCAGCTGCTCAACCGCGCCGTCAGCCGGTATTTTACCTGCAATCTGCGCATCCAGATCTCCGACAAAATCCAGCGCCTGCCCGTCAGCTTTGTCGATCACACGCCCGTCGGCGATATTCTCTCGCGCATGACGGAGGACGTGTCCCGGATCGGCGGCTCCCTGCATACCGTCCTCGACACCATTACAGGCGGCTTTTTGCAGATCCTGGCCATCGCGGTCGTGATGTCTTTGCAGAACTGGCAGCTTTCGCTGGCCGTGATCGCGTTCATGCCGGTCTCCATCTGGCTGTCGGCCAAGATCGCGGGCCGCTCGGAAACGTATTTCCATCAGATGTTCAAGCAGTCCGGCGAGCTGTATTCCGTTGTGGAGGAAGCCTACACGAACTACGCGACGACAAAGGCCTATAACCTCGAGGAGCACTGCGCCGAGCGCCACGCGCAGATCAACGATGCGCGCCGCGTCTCCGAGGCGAAGGCAACCTATCTCTCCGCCATCGTCCAGCCGGTCATTGCCGCGTCCAATTCGCTGGCGTATATCGCCATCAACCTGCTGGGCGGCTGGCTCATCGTGCGGCAGGGCGTTCCGGTGGGCGTGATCGTGACGCTGGTGCTGTTCGCGCGGCAGTTTTCCGAGCCGCTTGAGCAGATCTCCAACGGCCTGAGCACCCTGCAGCAGGCCAAGGCAGCTGCAAAGCGCGTTGTCGACCTGCTGGAACTGCCGGAGGAAGCGCCGATCGAACAGGAGCTTCCCGCAGGCGGAGACGGCAGCGTAGAGTTCCGCCACGTGGACTTCTCCTACGAGCCGGACACCGAGCTCATTCAGGATCTGAACCTGCACGTGGAAAAGGGCCAGCACGTCGCCATCGTCGGCCCGACCGGCGCGGGCAAGACAACAATTGTAAATCTGCTCATGCGCTTCTATGACGTCGATTCCGGCAGTATTCTGCTGAGCGGGCGCGACATCGCGGACTATTCCCGCGCCTCCACGCGCGACCGCTTCGGCATGGTCCTGCAGGACACGTGGCTCTTCGGCGGCACGATTGCTGAAAACGTGGCCTTCGGCAAGCCGGACGCGACGCGCGAGGAGATCATCCGCGCCTGCGACGAGGCGTACTGTGACCACTTTATCCGCACGCTTCCACAGGGCTACGATACGGTCATCGGCAGCGATACCTCGTCCATCTCCTCCGGCCAGAAGCAGCTGCTGACCATCGCGCGCGCGCTTCTCGCGCAGCGGGAGCTGCTGATCCTCGACGAGGCGACGTCCAACGTCGACACGCGCACGGAGCTTCTCATCCAGAAGGCCATGGACCGCCTTATGCGCGGCAGGACGTGCTTCATCATCGCCCACCGCCTGTCCACGATCGTCGACGCCGACCTCATTCTGGTCCTGCGCGACGGCCGCATCGTCGAGCAGGGCAAGCACCGCGACCTGCTGGAGAAAAAGGGCTTCTATTACGAAATCTATAAAAGTCAGTACGATATTGCGTAAAAACAACGAGGCTGCCGCAGATGAAAAAATCTGCGGCAGCCTCGTTCTGTTGAACGGCTGCTTCTCCGGGAGGCACTGACACGGGATTTTATGATGTGAAAATTGACAATCTGACTGCCATTTGGTATGATAAATTTAGAGATATTTTGGAAATGAGGCAATTACATGGAGCCACTGGGAATTCTGAGTCTGGATCGAAAAAAGTATACACAGGCGATGGCGGAAAATCTTCCGGCGCTGCGCGCACGGCTCGGCCTGTCGCAGACGCAGCTGGCGGACTGCATCGGCGTTACGCGGCAGACGATCTCCTCGATTGAAAATCAGTCGCGGGAGCTGAGCTGGACGAATTTCCTGTCTCTGCTGTTCCTGTTCCTGCAAAACGCGCAGACCGCAAAGCTTCTGCCTGTGATGGGGATCTATACGGACGAGCTGGCGCGTATTTTTTCCTTTACTGACCTGAATCAATTCAGGCAATAACGGTTGATGGGAGACGCAGATATGGAGATCATCATACGCATCTATGACCGGGAGCGGCTGCTTGAGGCGAAGCTCCAATCAGGCGAAACGTGCACGATCGGAAAAGCTGCGGGCTGCACCATCCAGCTTGCCGCTGCCTGTCTTGGAAAAAAGACGATCACGGTCAAAACGGACGCGGATAGCTGGTCCGTGTCCGGCGCCGGGTTCCGGCAGGAGAAGCTCCCGTATGAAAAATCGCTCGTTCTGGATCCGGACGCGCATCTCGCGCTTACGGCGTACCCGTGCCGCACAAAGGCCGCCGTTCCGGTGCCGCTGACCGGGACGGAACGGCTCACGATCGGCCGGAACGCGGACTGCGATATCCAGATCGCGGATCAGCAGATCTCCGGAAAGCATACTGCGCTGTTCTATCAGGATGGCCGGTGGCGCTTTCAGGATCTCAAAAGCCGGAACGGCACCTATTTGAATATGCGCCTTGCCGGAAGCGGCGTGCTTGCCGACGGGGATGTGCTCTCGATCGGCTTCTGCCAGCTCCGCGTCAGCGGGGACCAGCTCTTCGTGTGGAGCAGCAAGGCTGTGCGCGTGAAGCCGGCCGCTGCGCCCGAAAAGCGGACGGCGGTGTCGCCGGACGATCCGTATCCGTTCTGCTTTAAGCCGTCGCCGCGCCTGCTGGAGGAAACGCCCTGCAAAACGCTGGAGCTACAGGCGCCGCCGACGATCGGCGGAAAGCCGAATGTCAGCTGGCTGAATATCCTGCTTGCGCCGCTGCTCAGCGTAATCGTGATGGTCGCGGTGTGCCTTCTGACCACCAATGTGATGACCATGCTGTATTTCAGCGTCCCCACGACCATCATCGGCGTGGTGGTATCGATCCTCCGCTACCGGGGTGAAAAGAAAAAGTACCGTTCCCAGCAGCAGCTGCGGCTGGATACATACAGCACGTATCTGCAGGAGCAGGTCCGTGAGCTGGAGGCGCTTCGCAGCGAACAGCAGACCGTTCTTGCACATATGTCCCCGTCGACGGATGTGTGCATCCGAAGAGCGGCGGCGGTCGACCGGGAGCTGTGGGGGCGGCTCTCCCGCGACGAGGATTTTCTTTCCCTGCGCGTTGGCAGCGGAACGCTCCCGGCAAGCTTCTCGGTTCAGGCGCCGAAACAGATGCTGCGGCTGGAAAGCGACGTCCTCGCGGAGCAGCCGACGCAGATCGCGGAGCGGTTCGCCATGGTTCCGGACTGCCCGATCTGCGTTCCGCTGGGTGAGCATCTGTCCTGCGGCGTTGTGGGAAAGCGCGCGCGCTGCGTCGCGCTTGGGAAAAATCTGATCGTGCAGGCCGCGGCCCATCACAGCTACTGCGATCTGCGGATCGTCGTGCTCTGCGAGCAGGAGGAGACTGCGCAGTGGGAATTCTGCCGCTGGCTGCCGCATTGCTGGGACGAGGGGCATACGGCGCGCCTGATCGCAAACACGCCCGAAACGATCCGCGCACTGCTTGAACGGCTCGAGCCGGTCTTCTCGGCGCGGGCCGCTGCCGGGCAGAGCGCCGGGCTCGGCGCAGCGCCGCGTGCAAAGCCGTGGTACCTGTTCGTGTGCGCAGCGCCGGAGACGGTCACGCAGCACGCGTTTATGAAATTTCTGACGGCAAACCGCCGGGAGCTTGGCATCAGCGTGCTGTACCTGTTTGACCGGATCGATCTGCTCCCGGAGGAATGCCACGATATTCTGGACTGCAGGGAAGCAGTGGGCGTGCTGTTTGAGCGCAGGCACGCGTCCCGGAAGCAGCCGTTCCAGCCGGAGCAGGTGCCGCAGGCCCGGTACGAGCAGTTCGCACGCAGCATGGCGCCGCTCCGCATGGAGGCGAAGGGCGCTCCGGCGCTGCCGCGCTCGGTGTCGTTCCTGCAGGGCTATCACGTTTCGCGGCCCTCGGAGCTGGCACTGGATAAAAACTGGGCGAACGCAGAGCCGGAGCGCAGCATGGCGGTCCCGATCGGCGTTCGCGGCGACGGCACGCCGTTCCTGTTCGATATTCATGAAAAGCGGCACGGGCCGCACGGCCTTGTCGCGGGCACGACCGGCTCCGGCAAGTCCGAAATGGTGCAGTCCTGGATCCTGTCGATGGCAGTCCGCTTCCCACCGGATGTGGTCAGCTTCGTGCTGATCGACTTTAAGGGCACCGGCCTGCTGCTCCCGTTCCAGAATCTGCCGCATCTTGCCGGACGCATATCCGATCTGGATACGAGCATCGGCCGGAACCTCATCGCGCTCGAATACGAGCTGACGCGGCGCAAGGAGCTGCTCGACCGCTGGAAGGTCAGCAATATCTCCGATTACAGACGGCTGCTGCGCGAGGGCAAGGCGAATGAGCAGCTGGGATATCTGTTTATCGTGATCGACGAGTTCGCGGAATTCAAGAACCGGTTCCCGGAATTCATGCAGGCGGTCAATCGCGTGTTCGCGGTTGGCCGGACGCTGGGTGTCCATATGATCCTTCTGACGCAGAAGCCCGCCGGTGTTGTAGACGATAAAATGAACGCGAATACGCGCTTCCGCTGGTGTTTGAAGGTGGCAAACGCCGCAGACAGCCGGGAGATGCTGCACCATACCGACGCGGCGCAGATCACAACGCCGGGCCGCGCCTACGTGCAGGTGGGCGAGGACGAGGTCTATGAGCAGATCCAGTCCTATTGGAGCGGCGCACCCTATCAGCCGTTCCGCGAGGCTGCGGGGCAGACGGGCGGACAGACGGCTGTGGTGGACCTGTACGGGAACCGCCATTGCTACGAACCGGAAAAAACAACGGGATACCGCTCCGAACGAAAGGAGATCAATGCGGTCGTGGACTATCTGGACCGCTATTGCCGGGAGCGCGGCGTGGAAAAGGCGCGGCAGCTCTGGACGGCAAAGCTGCCCGAGCAGCTGCGTCTGCGCGATGTCGTCTGCGCGGCGTTCGACGGCGCGCATTGGGAAACGCAGCAGCAGGGCCTGCGGGCCGTCATCGGCCTTCTGGACGATCCTGCGGCGCAGTCGCAGCGCCCGATGTCGCTGAACTTCTCGGAATCCGGAAGCTATGCAGTCTACGGTGCGCCTGCGACCGGGAAAACGACGCTGCTGCAATCGGCGGTCATGTCCATTTCCCTCTGCTATTCTCCGGAGCAGGTGCACCTCTATCTGATGGACTTCGGCGGCGGGAGCCTCCGGCTGTTCCGGGAGCTGCCGCACGTCGGCGGCATCGTGGACGGAGACGACGCGCAGAAGCAGAGCAAGCTGACGACCATGCTCATCGACACGCTGGACCGCCGGAAGAAGCTGCTTGCCGGACAGGGCCTCGTCAGCATAGACGCTTACCGGGAAGCCACCGGTGAGCAGCTGCCATGGATCGTGCTTCTGCTGGATCACGTTGCGCCTGCGCTGGAGCTGTACCCGGATATCGACGGCTTTTTGCAGACACTCGTGCGGGACGGCGCGGCCTGCGGGATGTATCTGCTGGTCAGCGCTGGCGCGGTGAACGCGCTGCCGTACCGGATCAGCCAGCACATCAAGGCGGCTGTCTGCCTGCGGATGACGGACCGCGGCGATTACGCGCAGATCGTCGGCAAAACGAACGGTCTGGAGCCGGAAAATCTGGCCGGACGCGGTCTGGTCAGAAGCACTCCGCCGCTGGAATTCCAGACGGCGCTTCCCGCAGCGGGAAAACGGGAGATCGACCGCGTCAATGAGATCCGGCGGCTTGCCGGGCTGATGCGCGGGGCATGGACAGGCGCCTGCCCGCCGCCGATCCCGGTGCTGCCGGAGGTCGTGGACTGGCGGGAATATCCGTCGGAGCAGATCCTCTGCGGTCTTACGGAGCAGTCCGTGCAGCCGTGCTTCGCCGCGCTTGCGCAGGAGCAGTTTCTGCTGATCTCCTGCGCGCAGGACGGAAGCAGTACCGTTCAGGCCATTTTTGCGCAGGCCGCAGAAAAGCTTGCGCCTGCGAAGCACATTGTATTTCACGGCGCGCAGGCGCAGGCTGCGGCGGCGTTTGACGGTGAGATCGCCGCGCTGATGCCGGAGATGCAGAAAAGAAAGGACGCGAGCGCCGGGAGCACGGACTGGCCGTGGATCCTGATCTGCATTGACGATCTGAAGCGCTGCATCGATTCGATCAACGACCAGACGCTGCGGCGGCTGGCCAGCATTCTGGTCCTTGGCAAAGGGCTGCGCGTCGCGGTGATCGTAAGCGGAAACGCGGCGGACATTACAAAGCTGTCCGCTTCGGGCGAGCGCTTCACCATGGAAATGACCGGAAAAACGACCCTTCTGCTTGGCGGAAGCGCGCAGGCGCATATGTTTGCCCGGACCGATCTGGCGTACAGCGCCGCGTCACAGGATGCAGGCGCCGGCATGGGCTATCTGGTTCAGGATGGCCATGCGGTCAAGCTGAAGGCAGTACAAAAATAGAGGAGATAGAGGAGGCAGAGAAAATGGAGCGGAGCAGGCTCTCAATCAGAGCGCTGGTCGTGCTGGCGTCCGAATTGGGCGCGGAGCATCTTTTTGGCGTGCGCGATCCGTTTATGATGATGGATCACGAGGAAATCCGGGCGGCGTATGAAGTCTGCCTGGAGGAGCTGGAGCAGAGCGGCGCAATCACGCGGCAATTTGAAGGCGCGGCGATCGTGCGCGGCGATCTGCGGCGGCTCATTGAAATCTGTGCGGAATGCGACTTGTATCTGACTGTCGATGCGGTCACCTGCGGACAGGCGGAGCCGTCCGTCGTATTGTACCGGCAGGGGAGCTGCTGGGCGCAGCTGACAAAGGATGGCGAGCTGGCAAGCCTGACCGGAGCTGCGGACGGGGAAATAGAAGAGCTGGCGCTTGCAAGGCTGATGGAGTGCTGCAAAGCGCAGGAAGCCCCTGAGGCGCAGACGCACTGGAGCCTTACAAACGAGCTGCTGCAGCACTGTCTGAAGGACACAGACGCAGGCCGGGCAGAGCTGCTGGCAGCCGGAATGCCGGAGGACGCGGCGGCGCTTCTGCTTGCCGGTCTGGAACGGCGGTGCGGCTATTGCTGCGTGAACACGGTCCATTTGCAGACGCGAACGCTGGAAAGCCTTTGTCTTGTGTACGATTCCGATATGCTGCTCCGGCTGGAGCCCGGCGAGGAGGAGACGGAGGACTGGATCGTCCGCAGGAGCACGCCGGAGCAGATCCGGCGCACGCTGCGTGCGCTGGTACGGGAGGGCGCGCCGCAATGAAGGCCTGTCAGAATGTGATCGTGACCCTGACCATCGGAGACGAGCAGCTGGATGTGGAGCTTCCGGCGTTCCTGCCGGTCGCGGAGGTGAATGCGCGTGTTCTGGAAATGCTCCGCGCCCTGTATCCGCAGGTTTACGGCAGCTGCACTGCGATCCGCCTGTACGACCAGGGAGCGCCCATTGCGGAGTCCAGAACGCTTGCGTCCTGCGGGATCTGGGACGGCGCAAGCCTGCAGGGCCGCGCTATATTGGAGTAATTTGCTGTTTTTAACAAATTACAGCGCCAGTTTTTGTATATTACAACGTATTTGAATTAACATATTGACAAATTATTTTACATAGTGTAAGATAGAACCATCCTGAAACACACCCTTGGAAAGGAGCTTCAGAAATGAGCCTGATCCGCATAGATTATGAAAATGCGCGTGCGCAGGCAAGACAGCTTGAACAGAGCGAGCAGCAATGCAGTCAGATCGCGCAGAGCATTCAGGCGCTCCGGCAGCAGCTTGCCGGCGTGTGGGCCGGAGAAGCCGCCGATACATACGATCAGGCAGCCGAGCGCCGGCTGCGCGAGATCCGAAAGATCCAGGATGAGCTGTCGCGTCTTGCGCACACGATCCGCAAGGCCGCAGATGAGTTTGAAGCCGCAGAAGCACGAACAAAGGCGTCCATGTCCGCGTCAGGCGGGACGGGTTCCGGCGGAGGCGGCGAATGGTAAGGAGGTTGTGCCGGTGCAGATCAAAATTGAATCCGCAGTCGTCCAGCAGGCGCAGGCACGGCTGAGACAGCAGTCGGGTGCAATGCGCGCGGTCGCCGTGAATGTTTCCAGCGTCCTGAACGGACTGGATATGCAGATCGCGGCGACGCAGCAGATCAGACAGTCGCTGGAGGCGCTTTCCCGCAGATGCACGACAGAGCAGACCCAGCTGGAGGCAATGACGCAGATGCTGCTTGCCGCAAGCGACCGCTTCACGCAGACGGACCAGAAGCTCGGCCACAGAGCAAGAGGGCTTGGCGAAGCCGCCGACGCCATTGGCGCGGGCCTCGCGGCCACAACGCTGCCGGCTGTCGCGCTGCGGGGGATCGACAGGCAGAAATGCGCGGACGAGCTGGGAAAGACGTTTGGCCTTCGGACCTCCGAAACCCTGTGCGACGGCGTCAAGCAGGCGGTGGTCAGCAAAAAGAAGGGGTGGTTCTCCAAGCTCAAGGACGATGTTTCGGACTTTGGCAGCGCGGTCAAAACCTCTGTTTCGAACGTCGTCAGCGCGGCAAAGGAAAGCTATCAGAATCACGGAACCGTATATGATATCGTGGAATACGGCAAGGGCGCGGTCAAGATCGGCAAGAGTATTGTCAAAATCGCCGGAGCAGTTGCCGCGTGCAGCACCGTTGCGGGAATTCCGGTTGCACTCTGTATCATTACCAGCGCAGGAAACGATATTGCAAGCGCAAGCGCGGATATAGTCCATGTTGCGCGTGATGAGTACGACGAGGTGGGGAAAACAAATTACCTGAAGGATCTGCTGAAGAAGAATGGCGGAGAGCTGGGCGAAATGCTCGGAAACAAGAAAGCCGGTGAGAAATTCGGCGAGCTGGCCTATACGGGACTGGATATGGTGTCGCTCCTGAAAGGCACGGAGAAAATGCTCAAGTCGTTCGGAAAGATCAATACGGATCTGACGGGCAAGACCGGATATTCCTTTGTGTGGGGCAAAACCTCGTTTGACGACGTCATCGGGAATGAGTTCAAATGGTACAAGCCGGATGAATGGCTCCGGAGTAAGTTCATGGACGCTGATTCGACGGCGAATTTCGTGATCGAAGCGGCGAAAAATGTGAAGTCTTTCTATAAGCAAAGCAAAAAATATGTGGATGAGATGCTGGAATTTGCGTTCCGGTAAACACCAGTAAGGGAGGATATGTATTATGTATAAGGATCTGCTTCCAATCGGAAGCGTGGTCGCTCTGCAGGGCGCCACACGGAAATTGCTCATTATCGGCACAATCGTTCATGACGAGCAGACAAACACCACGTATGACTACATTGGCGAACCGTTCCCGGAGGGGTATATCGATGCGGAAACGATGTTCCTGTTCCAGCATGAGGATATTGATTCGGTTCATTTTCTGGGCTACATCAACGCAGAGGTGCAGAGCTATCAGGCAAGCGTGAGAGAAGAGCTGGAGAAAAACGCAAAAAAAGCAGACAGCTGAATTTGAAGTTTAAAATTTATAAAATATAAATAGGAGGAAATGATCATGGCATTGATTCAGGTAACACCCGAGGTATTGAATTCCAAGGCGACAGAGGTCCGCAATCTCCGCAGTCAGCACGATGACACGATGGCGCGGCTGCGCTCGCTGATCCTTGCGCTGAACGAGACCTGGAAGGGCGAGGCACAGGCTGCGTTTGTTGCAAAGTTTGAGAGTATGCAGAGCAGCTTCACAAGCTTCTCTGAAATGCTGGAGGGCTACGCAACGCTGATGGATACGGCGGCCCGCGAGCTGCAGAACACGGATCAGGGCCTGAAGGCGACCATGCAGAGCAGCTTCAACTAAGACAGAATTACAAAGGGGCAGTGCTTCCACGCTGCCCCTTTTGTCTGCGTTATAGATATTTGGAAAAAATGGAGAAAAGTATGAAAAGAATAAAGATGATGTGTTTCCTGCTGGCGCTGCTCGGCTTGCTGAGCGCCTGTTCCGCGCATTCCGTTGACGCTGAGGAGCAGTCCGCGCCGACGTGGCAGTCCCGGTACGATCTGGGCGTGCGCTATCTGTCGGACGGAAGGTATGAAGAGGCGATTCTGGCCTTTACCGCAGCCATCGAGATCGACCCGAAGAACGCGCAGGCGTATGAGCAGCGAGGCGACGCGTACTGGGAGCTGGCGCAGAGCGCGCAGGGCAGCGAACAGACGGATGCATACCGCAGCGCTGCGGAGGATTACGAATCGGCAATGCAGTGGGGGAGCGAGACGGACGAGCTGTACCGCCGCGCGGCGGATGCGTACTACGGTGCGCAGGACTATGAAAAGGCGGAGTCCTATTATGAAAAGCTGCTCGAAAAGGACGAGGATGTGCTTGCGCGTCTGATCGAATGCAGCCGGGCGCTTGGAACCGGGAAGGAGCTTGCGAAGCGGCTGCAGGCGCGTTATCTCGAGACGGGTGAAGAACGATATTTGCAGGCGCTCTGCGAGCTTTGGCCGCAGGAGGCGCTGCGCGGCTATGCCGCGCTTCTCGGCACAGACGGCACGATGGGCTTTGCGCTTGCCGATCTGGACGAAGACGGCACGCCGGAGCTGATCTGCGGCGAAATTGATACGCAGGGGCAGTCTGAGCAGATCGCGCTGACCGATTATACGCTCTATACATGGAAAAACGATCAGGTGACGGAGCTGTACCACGGCTTTGTCGATACCTGGATCAATCCCGATGTCCGCGTCACCGCGGCGGGAGCCATTGTCAATGAGGGCCACGGCACGTCTGCCGGTTACGAGCTGCAGTATGTCCGTTGGGACGGCGTGCAGATCGAGCATCATGATTTCTGGAGCTACGCAAAAACCGAGGATGTGTCCGGTGAGCGGGTATGCTATCTCGATGATGTGGAGGTTTCCGAGGCTGTTTTTTACGAGCGCCTTGCCGACTGCACAGAAGGCGACGACGGATACGTGCTGCGCTTCCTTGCCAGCACACCGGAAAATTGCAGAAAGTACCTGCGCGATTCCATACAGGCCAGCCGGCAGCCGGAACAGCCGCAACTGAACGAGCAGGAGCTTCTGGCGCTTTTGCAGGAGAATCTGGCATGGCTGAACGCGGTCGAGGGTGAGACGTTTTTTGTTGAGGGCCAGGAATCGTATATGGCGATTGTTTCCTATGAAAACGGCCAGTACGGAAGAATCAAGCGCCTTGTGCCGTCTCCGGCGACCACCTCGGAGCTTGAGAGTACACTCGCAGAAGACGAAGCCATCGACCCGACGTTCAGCTCCTATTATCCGATTTCGAACTATTCCAGCAAGGAGCAGATTCTGGATAACCTGAGAGAATATATGGACGTAGACAGTCTGGGCATTATGCAGAACGCTTACGCAACCGTTTCAGACGTGCTGAATGATAACGTTTGGGAATTCGATGGCGGTCTGTATCTGGTTCGCGGTGGGCGCGGATACGGCGTATTTAACTATGATCCGCAGACGCTGAAAATCGTCAGCTTCGATGAAACGACCTGCGAGGCGGAATGTGATCTGATGCGTTTTGGAGATTACTTTGATTCCGTTCAGACCATTTCATTTGAGAAACGCAGCGGCCGGTGGATCATCACGCACGTGGCAAAGGCCCAAAGCAGCGCCGACCCCTATACCATCACCGCAGAAACCAGAGCGGACCGCAGCCTCTACCCCCGCCCGGAGCGCACGCTGCAGCAGGGCAGTCAGGGCGAGGACGTCAAATATGTGCAGGCCATGCTGGCCGTCATGAACTATGACGGCGTGGTCGTGGACGGCGATTTCGGCCCGGTCACAGCGGATGCCGTCATGCGCTGGCAGAAAAACCACGGCTATACACAGGACGGCGTCGTCGATGCGCGGCTGCTGTCCGCAATGGAGGAAGCCGAAACAAGCTGGAAGCTCCGGCAGTAAAACAGGAGGGAACGGATATGAAACGAACCATATGCGCCGCGCTGGCGCTGGTATTCCTGCTGGCGCTCTGCGCGTGCGGGAAGACGGGAACAGGAAGCGGCAGCGCAGTTGGAGGAACGTCCTCTGCGGAGAATATTTTTGAGCAGCTGGTACAGGAAAAGACCAATATCGAGGCGTTCAGCTGCAAAAAGGCTTATACCGCCGCGAAAAAGTGCCTGGACAAGCAAAATTATGATGCTGCCGCAGTGTGGCTCTGGATCGCAAACAATGCGGCGTGGGAAGTCTGGGAGGATGAAGGTTGCGGAAAGCAAGCGCTGCAGGATGCGGACGAATACATCAGCCGCGGCGACGATAATGCAGCATATCTTCTTCTGAGCTACGGGGAGGAAATAGATGGAGTGCATTATGAAGACGATGCACGCTTTGACGAAAAACTGTCCGCCTTGCAGAATGTGCAGCACGACAAGATTCCTGATAGATGGAAACTGGAGGAAAAAATGTACCGGCTGGAACAGGCAAAGCAATACGGCACGCTTTCCGTCGCATCCGTACCGCTGCGCCGGTGGGAGGAAGACGGCTTTGACCCGGCAGAGCCGCTCCGCCCGGGCGAAACGGAGCTGGAGCTGACCTGGGAGGACGATGGACGGCGCGCGTCGCCCGACGGCACATGGGAAGAGATCTGGTATGGAGACAGCGTGGTCACGATCACGCGGACAGATCTGGAGGGCAACACCATTGTAACAGAGTATTATGAAGGCGAACCGGAGACGACGGAGGAAAGCGACGCGCTTGGCCGCGTGCATATCCGAACGAACCATCGGACAGATCTGTGCGGCATTTACTGGTATGCGTATGCGCTGTATGTGCCGGACACCTATCCTTCCTCATGGGAGCCTGACCGCTTCACACATCAATACTGGTTTGACCTCGACGGGCAGCTTTCGTTTGAATATTTCTACAATGAG
>ERZ824575.1179-NODE-1179-length-26271-cov-4.306340_pt1 | contig 26271 bp, 21 predicted proteins | sample MGYA00519470_ERZ824575 | MGnify/ENA primary metagenome ERZ824575 (study PRJEB31778, sample SAMEA3449170) | human gut metagenome | biome: human gut; feature: human-associated habitat; material: faeces | place: United Kingdom | collected 2010/2012 ...
CAAAGCAGCTGCTGGACCGGTATGAGCAGTTTTTGCAGGTGGCACTGCCGCTCTATGTCAAAGAAGGCAAGAGTCAGCTGACCATCGCGGTGGGCTGCACCGGCGGCAAGCACCGCTCCATTACTTTTGCGCGCAAGATCGCGGAGTACTGCACATCCCTCGGCTACGAGCCGGGTGTCCAGCACCGCGATGCCATGCGCTGACCAGAATTGAGGAACCACTATGAGCTTTGCATCCCGTGCACGGGAGGAGATCGCACAACGCAGCCTGCAGAAGGACTGCTGCGTGCGTGCGGCAGCGTATGGCTTTGCCTGCTTTGCCAAATATTTTGATAAAGGGGGGCTGGTGCTCCAGACCGAGCAGCCCCACACAGTGCAGCTGGCCCGGGAACTTTTTGCCCGCTGCGGGGTGCAGGGGGACGTTCTGGAAAAGCAGCGCCCCAGCGGCGTACTGTATGAGTTCAACATCCGGGAGCCGGAACAGGTGGCGCGGATGCATGAACTGTTCGGCACCACCGGCAGCGAGACGAGCCTGCAGATCGACCCCGCCCTGATCCGCTGTCAGACCTGCGTCAGTGCGTACATTGGCGCAGCTTTTTTGTGCAGTGGAACGGTGATCGATCCACAAAAAGAATATAATATTGAGTTTTTGACCAGCCGCACCAATCTGGCCAAGGATTTTGAAGCGTTGCTGGCGGAGCATGAATTTGCACCGCATCGTACTCGCCGGAACGGTGTGAACCTCATCTATGTCAAGAACAGCGCCAATGTGGAGCGCATTCTGGCCTTTATGGGGGCAGCGAATGCGGCAGCACAGATCAAAGCGCAAAAAGCGGTCAAACAGGTGCGCAACCAGATCAACCGACACACCAACTGCGACACTGCAAACCTCAGCAAGACGGCCCGCGCCAACGCTCAGACCCTCAAGGCCATCCACGAGGCCGAGGCCTACGACGGCCCGTCCCTCATCATCGGCTACAGCCCCTGCGAGATGCACTCCATCAAGAAGGGTGGCATGCAGAACTGCCAGGCCGAGATGAAGAAGGCTGTCGAGTGCGGTTACTGGAACCTCTTCCGCTTCAACCCCGAGGCTGCTGCCGGCAAGAAGTTCTCGCTCGATTCCAAGGAGCCCGCGGGCGGTTATCAGGAGTTCCTGATGAACGAGGCCCGTTACGCTTCGCTGACGCGTTCCTTCCCCGAGCGCGCCGAGGAGCTCTTCAAGGAGAACGAGCAGGCCGCTATGGACCGCTATCAGCACCTGCTGAAGCTCAAGACGGTGTACAACGAGGCCTAAGTCTCCCACCGCAGGACCTGAGGGCTAACCTTCGCGGACGTCCTCGGACATGAAAGAACCCCTGCTGCGCATTACGTGCGGCGGGGGTTCTTTCGTCCTGCGGAGTGTCCGCGAAGGTTAGCCCTCAGATCCTGCTACGGCTACGTCCTCGGATTGTGTGGGCGGATGACGGATGTGGTTGGTCGGGTATTCCGTCTCCTTCGCCGTTTCGTGGTTTTGCCGCGAAACCTCGCGCCACTTTGGGGATGGATGGGGGACTTGGCTGTTGCCGCCTTTTCGGAGCCCTTCTTTATTCCTTATGCTGGATGAAAAGCCCCTTGTTTTTGCAGGGGTGCATACTCGACTTATAAGTGCATAGAATCTCGTATAGTGCGAGTAAGATATTGCGCTGTCTGTTTTGTGTTTAGCAAAGATATAGTTTGCATAATCTGGTCTAATCCCTGCTCTATTAAAATAAAGTTGCACGTAAATGGCGTAGATATGCTTGAGCTGGGGTTCTGTACGCTGAGCGGATAAAAACGACCGTTCACCGTTCCGCTATTTTCAAAATGAATAAAATGAGCGATAAAGAGAATATAAACCTTAATAAACTCGCGTATCGCACGGACGCGGGTTATTAATGGGTTGTAGGCCTTTTACAGAAAGGATTCCAGCAATGTCTAAGCCTCTTGGCAAGCCCGATCGTATTGTCGTCGCCCTTGGCGGCAACGCCCTCGGCAACAACCCCGTCGAGCAGATCGAGGCCGTGAGCAACACCGCCCACGCTCTCCTCGGTCTCATCGAGCAGGGCAACGAGATCATCATCACCCACGGCAACGGCCCACAGGTCGGCATGATCCAGAACGCCTTCGCCGCTGCCCACGATGCCATCGGTACCCCCGAGATGCCGCTGCCCGAGTGCGGCGCCATGTCCCAGGGCTACATTGGTTATCACCTGCAGCAGGGCATCGGCCGCGAGATGCACAAGCGCTATAAGCGTTGGCACGCCGCCACCGTCGTCACCCAGATCGAGTGCGACCCCGACGATCCCGCGTTCAAGAACCCGACCAAGCCGATCGGCCCCTTCTACACCGAGGAGCAGGCCAAGGAGTTCATGGCCGAGGATCCCTCCAAGGTCTTCGTCGAGGATTCCGGCCGCGGCTGGCGTCGCGTCGTCGCTTCCCCCGATCCCAAGAAGATCGTCGAGGCTGACTCCATCCTCAACCTGCTCGACAACGAGTTCATCGTCATCGCCTGCGGTGGCGGCGGCATCCCCGTCGTCCGCGACTACGAGAACAAGGGCTGCTACAAGGGCGTTCCCGCCGTCATCGACAAGGACCTGGGCGGCGAGCTGCTGGCCGAGGACTGCGACGCCGACGTTCTGTTCCTGCTGACCGCCGTTGAGCATGTCGCCATCAACTTCGGCAAGCCCAACCAGGAGGAGCTCGAGGACCTCACCGCCGACGAGGCCGAGCGCCTGGCCGACGAGGGCCAGTTCGGCAAGGGTTCCATGGAGCCCAAGGTCCGCGCTGCCATCAAGTTCGCCCGTTCCCGCAAGGGCCGCACCTGCATCATCGGCGCTCTGGACAAGGCCGCCGAGACCATGGCCGGCCTCTCCGGTACCCGCATCCACGAGTAGTCTCTACTCTGTTGCCTCTCTCGTGGGCGCCAGGCAAAGCGCCCACAAACTAGCCTCTCTTCCTGAGCCCCGCAGTCCGCTCCGGCTGCGGGGCTTTTGCTATTCACCTAGTCATTGGGGACAAACCCGGCACTTGGGGACGGTCCTTTCCTGCCGGCAGCTTGGGACAGTCCTTAATAGTCATTGGGGACGTTCTTAAACGACTAGCCAAACAAGAACGTCCATTACAGTCGAAATTGTCAGCCTGGGACCATCTCGGGCTACGATTGAGGCGCGCCCAGAACGGGCCGCCGACCGGGCGCCCGCGCACGGCCGAACGTCCCTGCCCCCGAGAGGGCCTGTTGGGTGCTGCCGGCGCGGGGCGCGCCGCCCCCGACGGCTGATAGGAAAGTGCCGGGCAGGTGCCGCGGCTGGTAATGTGAGTGCCGAGGGGGAGGCCATCCGGTCGAACGACTACCGGAAGGATACCACCGTGAAAGCGCCATCGACCAGGCCCGCGGCCGTGCTCGGCCTGGACGTCGGCAAGTCGTCGCACTGGGCCTGCCTGATCGACCGCGACGGGGAGGTGCTGGCCAGCGCCCCCGTCCGCAACAGGGAGGCCGAGCTCGACGCGCTGTTCGCCTCCGCGCCCGCCGGCACGCTCGTCGTCGTCGACCAGTTCCGCAACATAGGGTCCCTCGCCGTGAGGCGGGCCCGCGCCGCGGGGCTCGGGGTCGCCTACCTGCCCGGGCTCGCCGCCAGCCGCGCCGCGGGCCTGTTCGCCGGCGAGGCCAAGACCGACGAGCGCGACGCCGCGGTGATCGCGCGGACCGCCCTGGGCGTGCCGGACTCCCTGTCGGGGGTCCCGGGCCGCGGCGAGGCCCTCGAGGCCGCCCGCGCCCTCTCGTCGCAGCGCGACCACGTCGTCGCCTGCGCGACCAGGGACAAGAACCGCCTGCGCGCGGTGCTGCTCGAGTCCTGCCCGGCCCTCGAGGCCGCGGTCGACCTGTCGGACCGGCGGTGGCTGGAGCTGCTCACCGTGCCCGGCATCGGCCCGAGGACCGCGGCGCAGCTCGCGGTGTCGGTCGACATCGGGAGGTTCCCGGACCACGACCACCTGGCCTCGTACTGCGGCATAGCCCCGAGGGTGAGGAGCTCCGGCACGTCGGTGAGGTCGGTCAGGGCGTCCAGGCGCGGCGACGCGAGGCTCAAGTCCCTGCTGATCTTCTCGTGCAACAGCCTGGTGAGGTCCTCGGGGCGCTACGGCGAGTACTACCGGGCCTGCAGGGCGCGGGGCATGGGGCGCGGGCGGGCGCTCAAGGCCGTCGCGAGGAAGCGGCTCAGGGCGATATACGCCGTGATGCGCGACCGGGTGCCCTACCGGGAGTAGCCCCGACGGTTGACAAAACTATAGGAACACCCAACGACTACTCATTTAAGTCTGTCCCCAATGACTGCCCAATGGCTGGGAAGGCGCATCCCACACCGACGCATTGCCTTCGGGCCCTCTCCCCAGGCTCTCCATAGCTCAGCTGGACTCCCCGCAACCTGTTCCGAGTTGGCGGAACGAGCGCGACGTGGAGTGTCATTCTTTACCGCGTTAGACTAGACGCAGGGAAAGGAGGAGGACATGGATGCTCGCGTCAAGCAGCTTGTAAATATGATCGAGGACGCTCAGCCTGTCGCTGTCGCGGTACTTGCCAAGCGTCTCGAGGTAAGCGAGCGCGCCGTGAGAAACTATATCCATCGCGCAAACGACAACCTTGCAGGGGTTGCACGCATCGTTGGCAGCAAGGGGCAGTATCGTATCGATGTTGCACGTGCAGATGAGCTTGCTCGCTTGCTAGACGGTGCGGCTCTGGCCCATCCGGGCATTCCTGATACGCGCGACGGCCGTGTGTCCTTCCTTCTTAACGACCTCCTCATGCGGTCCCAGTGGGTGACGATTGAGGAGTATGCGGATTTACTCTACGTTTCGGCGCGAACTCTGTCCAATGACATGCGTCTGGTAGAGCAGAAACTCGCCCAATTTGACTTAACGCTCGAAAAGCGCCCACGCTACGGAATCCGCGTTGCGGGCGGGGAGTCGCAGCGGCGCCTGTGCCTGGCCTCGCTGGTGAGGCCCGTGTTGCCCGACACCGACGATGCAAAGCTCGCCGAGCGCCTGCGGGCCATCGCCGCATGTGTGGACGATGCTCTGACGGCCTCGCCCGTCACGGTGAGCTCGCTGGCATCCCGCAATCTCATCATGCATCTTTACATTGCTCTTGGCCGCATCGAGCAGGGCTGCTATGTCCCAGCTGCAGAATCGGACGTTCAAAAACTGGAGGGAACGCGCGAATACGCCGCGGCTTTCCAGATTGCCGCAAACATCAAGGATGCCCTGGGCGTGAGCATGCCCCGAGAAGAGGTTGCCTTTATCGCAATCCATTTGCTCGGCAGGGGCACGGGCGTGCCCGAGAAGGGCTCTGCCGTTATCTCGGACGAGATGTGGGAGATTGCTTCCGAGATGGTACGTGCGGTCAACGATGAGTTTAGGTTTGACTTTAGCGGCGATCTTGAACTTCGCATGAACCTTGCTCGGCATATCGGCCCTCTGGGCTATCGCCTTGAATATCACATGCATATGGATAACCCCATGCTGTCCGATATCAAGACGAGGTTTCCGTTGGCCTATTCGATGGCAGCTGGCACCTCGCAGGTACTCGAGCGTCATTTTGGCAGCCAGCCCTCTGATGAAGAGCTCGGCTACATCGCCATGGCATTTGCCCTGGCCCTCGAGCAGCAAGCCGACCAGCCGCGTCGCAAACGCATCCTGATCGTGTGCGCCTCGGGAGCGGGAAGCGCCCGTATGCTCGAGCACCAGTACCGCAAGCAGTTTGGCATGTATATCGATTCGATTGAGACATGCGATGTCGCCCGCGTGGGAACGTTCGATTTTTCGCATATCGACTACGTGTTCACAACGGTGCCGCTCAACGTCAAGTTGCCCGTGCCCGTCCGCGAGGCCGATTTCTTCTTGGAGACGAGCGATGTCAACGCTATCCGCAAGGTGCTGAGCGACGACACTGCGCAATCGGACTCCGTGAGCTCTTTCTTTAGCCGTGCCCTGTTCTTCAACCGCGTTGAGGCGTCGTCGAAGCAGGCCGTTCTCCGATATCTCTCCGAGCGCGCCGTCGAGAGCGGCCGTGTCGATGCCCAGTTTGCCCAAGAGGTCGCCGAGCGCGAGAGCGCGAGCGCCACCTCGTTTGGCAATGGGGTAGCCATGCCCCATGGGATGCATCCCTTGAGCGCCGAGGCCTTTGTTACCGTGGGCCTGCTCGAACATCCCATTCTTTGGGACGAATACGGCCATGAGGTCGATATCGTCTTTATGGTGTCGTTTGCCCGGTCGGGCGGCGATGAGGCGCGGATCTTGAGCTCACTGCTCGCCGAGATCTTTATGGACCGCCAGGGGGTCGAGCGCCTACGCGAGCGCCGGTCCTGGCATGAGCTGATGGCGCTTGTGCAAGCGCATACGGCTTAAGACTTCTTTTGTCGATGACCCTGTCAGTCTACCTGCAATAAACCTCGAGGATTGCGGGCGGGAGATAGGCGTTTCGAATATTCAAGTACAAACCAAACATCACGGGAGAGGAGACCGTTATGGACGATCAGGGAACCGAGATGGTTTCGTTTCAGCTGGTCGCTGCAGCGGGAGAGGCACGCAGCCTTGCCTTCGAAGCCCTTGAAAAGGCAAAGGCGGGGGATTTTGACGCCGCCGCCAAACTCATGAAGCAGTCAAAGGATGCGGGAATCAAGGCTCACCACATCCAAACGCAGCTGCTTTCGACTGAGGCAGCGGGCGAGCATCTGTCGGTGGATGTGTTGCTGGTCCATGCTCAGGACCACCTCATGTGCTCCATGCTTGCTCAGGAGCTCGTGCAGGAGCTGATCTGCCTGTATGAGCGCACTGCAACCAAGAACGCCTAGCGGCGTGCGGTGACTATCCAACCAATCAATGCGAAGGGAATCCCTTATGAAGATCCTTCTTGTTTGCGCAGCTGGTCTGTCTACAAGCATTCTGATGAAGAAACTCGAGAAATATGCGGAGCAAAACGGCATCGAGCTCGATATCGATGCGGTGGGTATCGGCGAGTATCAGGAGACGTGCGCCAATTATGACGTGCTGCTCTTGGGGCCGCAGGTGTCCTACCAGCTCAACACCGTCAAGCAGGGGAGCGGTAAGCCGACCGCGGTCATCCCCGCACAGGACTACGGCATGGGCAACGCCGCCAACGTGCTGGCACTCGCCCAGTCGCTGTTGGGTTAGGAGGCAACCATGGAGAAGTTCATGACCCTGCTTCAGGAAAAACTGACCCCTATCGCCAATTTCTGCGGCACCGAGCGCCACTTTGCCTCCATGCAAAAGGGCTTTATGAGCGCGATCAGCTTCATCTTGGTATCTGCCGTCTTTATGATCCTCGCCAACCCGCCGGTCACGGCCGACCTGGTGGCGCAGGGCGGGTTCTGGTCCGTCTTTGGCCCTTGGCTCGATTTTGCCACGGCCAATAAGCTCACGCTGCTCATTCCCTTCAACATGACGATGGGCATACTGTCGGTGATCGTGACGTTCGCAATCGCCTATAACCTGGCGGGCACCTACAAGATGCCCAAGCTTAACGCCGGCATGACCTCGCTGGTGATGTTCCTGATCGCCGCGGCGCCGTCGTCCTACTACCAGCTTGCTGACGAGTCCGTGCTCCAGGCGGTCCCCTGCACCTATCTGGGTGCGCAGGGCCTGTTTACCGCCATCATCGTTGCCTTGGTCTCCGTCGAGGTCACGCGCTTCTGCCAGACCAAGGGCATCACCATCAAGATGCCCGATGGCGTGCCGCCGTTTTTGTCCGAAACCTTTGGCGCCATCGTACCTATGCTCGCCAACATCCTCATCTTCTTTGGCGGCAACCTGCTGATCCAGATGATCGATCCCGCGCTGTCCATCCCCTCGGTTATCGAGAAGCTGCTCGCTGCCCCGCTTTCCGTCGCAGTTGACTCTGTGCCCGGCGCACTGCTTATCTGCTTCATGACGCTGCTGTTTTGGTGCTTTGGCGTCCACGGCAACATGATCGTAATGCCCATCACCGCCCCGGTCACGCTTGCCGCCTTTGCCGCCAACGCCTCGCTCTATGCTGCCGGGCAGCCGCTTGAGTTCCACCCGGCGCTCATGTCGTTGGCCATCAACCTCATCGGCGGCACGGGTAATACGTTCTCTTTTGTGGCGCTCTGCGCGTTTAGGGCAAAGTCGCAGCAGCTCAAGGCATTTGGCAGGGCATCGATCGTGCCGAGCTTCTTCCGTATCTCCGAGCCCGCGATCTTCGGCGCGCCCATCATCTTCAACCCGATCCTCATGATTCCGTTTGTGCTAGGCGGCATGATCTCGGCCCTGCTGTATTGGGGTGCGGTCTCACTGGGTCTTGTCTCTAACTTCTACATCTTGGTGAGCGGCACGTTCCCCATCTTCGTTCAGGGCTTTGTCCAGTGCCTCGACCCGCGCATCTGGGTGTTTACGATCGTTTTGATCGTGGTCATGGCTGTGGTCTGGTACCCGTTCTTTAAGGTGTACGATAACCAGCTCCTGGCTCAGGAGCAGGAGAACGCCGCGGCAGCTTCTGCCGAGGATGCTGAGTAGCATGAGTTACTTTGACAGAACGTCTGCCGCCGGTATGCCCGAGGGCTTTTTGTGGGGTGGTGCCCTCGCCGCCAACCAGGCCGAAGGGGGCTGGAACGAGGGCGGCCGCGGCATGTCGCACTCCGACCTGATCCCACAGGGTTCCGACCGCTGGGATGTAATGTTTGGCAGGCAAAAGCCCGTGGACGATCCGGACAGGCTGTATCCATGCCGCTGGGGCAACGACTTCTTCCATCATTGGCACGAGGATGTCGAGCTCTTTGCCGAGATGGGCTTTAAGTGCCTGCGTCTTTCAATTTGCTGGAGCCGTATTTTTCCCACAGGGATGGAGACCGAGCCCAACGGCGAGGGCTTGGAGTTTTACCGTCAGGTATTCGAGGCGCTGCGCGAGCATGGAATCGAGCCGCTTGTGACGCTGTCGCACTACGACTATCCGTTGGCTCTGGTCGAGCGCTATGGTGGCTGGCAAAGCCGAGAGATGATCGAGCGGTATGCGCACTACGTCGAGACCGTCGGACGCGCGTACCAGGGCCTCGTGCGTTATTGGCTTACGTTCAACGAGATCAACAGCGTGGCGCTGTCCTATCTCAACGCGGGTGTCACGCTCGAGGATGAGCGTGACCGTGCAGCCGTGACCGCGGCGTTCTCGCACCATATGTTTATGGCGAGCGCTCGCGCTGTCGAGATTCTGCACAAGATCGATCCCGCAAACAAGGTGGGTTGCATGGTCGCTGCCGGTGCGACCTATCCGTACCGTTGTGCGCCCGAGGACGTATGGCTTGCGTATGAGGAGGACCGCGGCCGCTACTTCTACACAGACGTGATGGCTGCGGGCGCCTATCCTGCTTGGAAGCTGCGTGCACTCGAGAAAGAGGGTGTTCACGTGCCCTTTGAGCCGGGCGATACGGAGTATCTGGCAGAGCATACGGTCGACTTCATCTCGTTCTCGTACTATTGCTCGCGCTTGGTGTGCGCCGATGATCAGGTGATCGCCGAGAAGGCGGAGGGCAACGTGTTCCCGACGTTGCGCAATCCGTACCTCAAGGATAAAGAGACTGCCTGGAAGTGGCAGATCGATGCGCTGGGTTTGCGCGTGACGCTTGCCGGCTACCACGATCGTTACCATCTTCCGCTCTTTATCGCCGAGAACGGTGTGGGCGGACTCGATGCGCTGGAAGACGGCAAAGTCCACGATGCGTATCATATTGATTACCTGCGAAGGCATATTCTTGCGCTGCGCGATGCAATTGTCGAGGACGGTGTTGACCTGATGGGATACACGCCGTGGGGCTGTATCGATTTGGTGTCGGCCTCGACGGGGCAGATGAAGAAGCGCTATGGCTTTGTTTATGTTGATGCCGATGATATGGGCAAAGGCACGTTCGATCGCTACCGAAAGGACAGCTTCTGCTGGTACCAAAAGGTCATTGCATCAAATGGCGAGGACTTGAGTTAACTCTTGCAGGTCTGTTGCCCCCGCGGTCCGCTTCGGCCGCGGGGGCTTTTGTTATTTACCTAGTCCCCGATGAGACCCTCATTCTGTGGGTAGTCATTGGACGTTCTTAAACGACTAGTCATTTAAGTCTGTCCCCAATGACTGCGGAAACCCGGCACCTGGGGACGTTCCTTTTCTGCCGGCAGCTTGGAACAGTCCTTAAAGCCCGCATCAATCAACTGCGGAAAGCGCATCCCAGAATGAGCGTCCAACATGGGACATGGTTTCCCTTGAGGGCCTCAACCGGAAAATGCATCCCGGAATGTTGCCGGAAAGTGGAACGTAGTTTCCCAAACAGGCCGTGCGCGGAAAGTGCATCTCGCTATCGAACTTCAAAGCGGGATGCATTTTCCGTGCCAGCAGTTCCGGGCAGCCAGAGACCACTCATTTAAGTCTGTCCCCAACGACTAGTAGTAGGCCCACATGGCTTCGACTTCGTTGAGGACCTCTACGACGCCCCAGCGTCGGGCGCTGCGGCTGGCCGAGTTGGGATCGAAGACTTCAATCTGGTCGGCGTCGTCAATACCGTAAAGTACAATGTAGTGGCCCACGTTGGTAAAGGTGCCCGGCCGAACGGCGGCGATGACGGGCGCTCCCGAACGCAGCGCCTGAGTCATCGAGTCGCGATCGTTATGAAGCTCCGTTCCGTTAAGTCCCAACTGCCACGCACCGCTCGTCATAAACGACCATTCGGTTGCACCGGTGGGGGCGTAATTGCCTGCCTCGGAAAGCGCGCACATATTGACGGGGGTCATATCGGTGCGTCCCGTCTTAAAGATATAGACCATGGTGAGGCACGTAGGCCCGCAGGCATTTTGGCGGATGGTACCGCCGGCGTAAGGCAGCTCCGACCATGCAGGGTCGATCTGATAGATATGGGGCATCGTGCCGGCTTGCCATTGCGAGCGCGGGGTCGAAAAGGCGAAAGAATAACCGGGCGCGACGGGGGCCTTGAGCAGCTTGTCCTCGGCGGTGGGCTCGAGACCGGCCGAGCCGTGGGACATACAGGAGCTCATAAGCACAAAGACCAGACAGATGAGGATAGAGCACAGTGCGAGGCAAAGCCGACGAGCCGGCAGGGCGGGGGCATTCACGTACGATGTCGAGCGGTAGGGCTTGCCGTCGCGTCCGCCTTGGGGATGCGAAAAGAAGCGGTTGATATGGCTGCCGGGCTGACGTGCGCCGTTGCGGCGCAGTTGCGGAACCTCGGCTTGGCGCTGTCGAGTGCGCGCGCCCAAGCGGCTATCTTGCTGTGCGCTTGTGCCCGTGCTCGGACGGCCACTCTGCCGTGTTCTGTTTGTCTGCTGCCGAGACGAAGGCCTGGGTTGCTCTTGAGGGCGTTGCGGATTGCTGCTCGTGGCACTTCTGGGCGTCGGCGTGGTGCGGCCAGCAAGGCGAACGCTTTGTCGCCGTTGATCACCGTCGTTGTATCCGTATGCCATTCGTACCGCCTTGTCTCATGTATAACCTGTCTATCCTACAAAAAAGATGTGCAACAAATGGGTCCGCGCGTCAAAAGCTCGGTAAACGGTACGAAAGGCGCAAAACACACGGCCTCAAAAACATCTCTATATGCGTCCGATGAGCGTACGCCCGTCGGACGGGCGACAACAATGAGCGGCAAACCGTGCCGTTCGTCCCAAAAACGGCGCCGCTCGTTTTGCAGTTCTGCCTTCGGTCGAGCCACAAGCGGCGCTGCTGTGCCAAGGCCGTATCTTAAAGCCATGGAATAAAAGCGCGCGGCAAAACGGACCGCGCAAGGGGTGACGCCAAGGGCGTCAAACAGGAAAGGAGGGGAACAATGGCGGACAAGAACGCAGAAGTTGCAGTCGAGGATAACGGCGGCATGAAGAAAACGCTTTCGCTCTGGAACTTCTTCACCATCGGCTTTGGTGCCATCATCGGTACCGGTTGGGTTCTGCAGGTCGGCGACTGGATGGTCGTGGGCGGCGGTCCCGTTCCCGCTATGATCGCATTCCTCTTGGGTGCAATCTTCCTCGTGCCCGTCGGAGCTGTTTTCGGTGAGCTCACGGCTGCTATCCCCATCTCGGGCGGCATCGTCGAGTATGTCGATCGTAGCTTTGGCCGTACGCTGAGCTACATCACCGGATGGCTTTTGGCCCTGGGCAACGGCATCCTGTGCCCGTGGGAGGCCATCGCCATTTCGACCCTCGTGTCCGAGATGTTCGGCAGCCTGCCCGGCCTTGAGTGGCTGCGCGCCGTCAAACTCTACACCATACTGGGGGCCGACGTCTACCTGTTCCCGACGCTGATCGCGCTCGGCTTTGCAGTCTACGTCATCTTCCTCAACTTCCGCGGCGCCAGCTCGGCTGCCAAACTCCAGGCCTTCCTGACCAAGGCCCTGCTCTGCGGCATGCTGCTCGCCATGGGCGTCTCGCTGTTCACCGGCTCGCCGGACAACGCCATGCCCGTGTTCTCCCAGGTCGCCGGCGCTGGCGGCGGCAAGGCCGCTACCGAGAGCACCAGCCTGTTCGCCGGCATCGTGTCGGTCCTGGTTCTGACTCCGTTCTTCTATGCCGGTTTCGACACCATTCCTCAGCAGGCTGAGGAAGCAGCCGAGGGCCTCAACTGGAACAAGTTCGGCAAGATCATCTCCCTGGCCCTGCTGGCCGCCGGCGGCTTCTACATGGTCTGCATCTACTCGTTCGGCACCATCCTCGACTGGCATGAGTTCGTTAAGAGCCCGGTTCCCGCGCTTGCCTGCCTCAAGGGCATCAACATGCTCCTGTACCTGGCCATGCTCGTCATCGCCACGCTTGGACCCATGGGCCCGATGAACTCCTTCTACGGCGCCACGAGCCGCATCATGCTCGCCATGGGCCGCAAGGGCCAGCTGCCCGAGCAGTTCGCCGAGGTCGACCCCAAGTCCGGCGCTCCCAAGCTTGCCTGCGTCGTCTTGGGCGTCATCACCGTCGTCGGTCCGTTCCTGGGCAAGAACATGCTCATCCCTCTGACCAACGTGTCGGCTCTCGCCTTCATCTTCTCCTGCGGTATGGTCGCCCTCGCTTGCCTGCGCATGCGCTTCACCGAGCCCGACCTGCCTCGTCCCTACGAGGTGCCCGGCGGCAAGTTTGGCATCGGCCTCGCTATCGCTGCCTGCGCCATCATCATCGGCCTGCTCGTGATTCCGTTCTCTCCCGCCTCTCTCAACATGGTGGAGTGGAGCATCGTGATCGGCTGGCTGGCCGTCGGCCTGGCTCTCATGGCCTTCACCAATTCCCGCAAAAAGTAACGCCGAGCCGGGGCGGATCAGGTGCGCGGGACCCTCTCTTCCGCGCACCGAACCCGGCGCCACTTGGGTAGCTTTGTGAGGCCTTAACCCAACACGGCCTCGCCCACTATATGGATCCATAAGGAGGAACCATGTCCACTAAGTATGCAATCGTTGGCGGCAAGCTCATCGACGGTACCGGCGCCGAGCCGGTCGAGAACTCCCTCGTTCTCGTCGACGACAACGGCAAGATCGAGTACGCCGGCGCCATGCAGGACCTTCCCGAGGGCGTTGAGGTCATCGACGCCGCCGGCAAGACCGTCCTTCCCGGCCTGATCGACACCCACCTGCACTTCTCGGGCAACTTGACCGACGATGACACTGACTGGGTCATGCAGCCGCTCCTCGAGAAGCAGGCCGTCGCCGTCAAGCAGGCCTACGACTGCCTCACCCACGGCCTCACCACCGTCTGCGAGATCGGCCGCTTTGGTATCCAGATCCGTGACTGCATCGACAAGGGCGTCTTCAAGGGCCCGCGCGTTCTGGCCACCGGCCTTGGCTTCTGCCGCGTTGCCGGCCACGGCGACTCCCACCACTGCAGCCAGGAGCTCAACAAGGAATCGCACCCCTGGGGCGATCAGGTCGACGGTCCTTGGGATCTGCGCAAGGCCGTCCGTCACCGCCTGCGCGAGAACCCCGATGCCATCAAGATCTGGGCTACCGGTGGCGGCATCTGGCGCTGGGACTCCGGCCGCGACCAGCACTACTGCTCCGAGGAGATTCAGGCCGTGGTCGAAGAGGCAAAGATGGTTGGCATCCCCGTGTGGAGCCACTGCTACAACAACCACGCCGCTGCCTACGATTCCGTTCGCTTTGGCTGCGAGCAGTTGATTCACGGCTTCGATATCGATGAGCGCACCATGGACCTCATGGCCGAGCAGGGCACCTTCTTCACTCCGACGATCGCCTTCCTGCCCACCTGGTACGCCACCTATCCGCCCGTCTACGTCCCCGAGCTGCACGACAAGTACGAGGGCACCCTGGTCGAGAAGGAGCTGCAGCGCAACTACGACTGCCTGCGCGAGGCCAAGAAGCGCGGCGTCGTCATGACGATCGGCTCCGACTCCTTCTCCTTCGTCACCCCGTACGGCACCTGTTCCATCGAGGAGATGTACGAGTTCGTCGACAAGATCGGCTTCACCCCGGTCGAGACCATCACCTGCGCTACCCTCAACGGTGCCAAGATGTGCCACATCGAGGACGAGACCGGTTCCATCGAGGCCGGCAAGTGCGCCGACCTGCTGGTCGTCAACGGTGACGTCGCCGCCGACATCCACGTGCTCAACACCGACAACATGGACGTCATCATGAAGGACGGCTGGATTGTCGAGGCCGGCACCTTCGGCGAGGCAAACAAGTACAGCGCCTAAGCTACCGTTCATCGATGGCTTGATGTAAAACACAGTATTTGATTGCATAATGCAATGGGGAGGGTCGCTTGCGGCCCTCTTTATTGCTATGGGGTGCGTCGGTAAGAAGGAGATGACGGTGGATCTCAATAGGCTGATTCTGGGCAAGAGCTACAACTCTACCAAGGTCTTTCGTACCGCTCAGCATGTGGTTCAAGCCATCTTGCTCGGTATTGTCGTTCCGCTGCTTATCCTGCTGCTCATCTGGGATCTAACCGATAATCCCAATCCCGTTCCGGCCGTTGTCGTCATTGCCGGCTTGGTCATGCTGTGCTTCTTCTTCTCGTACGTCTTTGTCGTTCCCGACGACCTCACATCGAGCGCAACCGACCGCACGCTCGCCATCGCTTCAAAAATATTCGCCTACACGTCGCGCGGCCTTACGCCCGAAGCTGCCCTGGGCGCCTCTAAGATCATCCTGTCCGAAACTATCGCCTCTGCCATCTGCTTTACCGACGGCAAGCAGGTGTTGGCAAGCTGGGGCGAGGACTCGGCAAAATGCCCCGCGGGCACCCCGGTGGTACTGCGGACTACGCTCAACGTGATCAACAGCGGTGAGCAAAGCGTGTTCTCGCGCGATGCCTCGACCGAGACGGGTGGCTACTTTCCGCGCCTGCGCTCCGGTATTGTCGCACCGCTTACCGTGCGCGGGCATTGCGTGGGCACGCTCGAGCTGTATTATCCCCGTCTGAGCAGCATCGATATGCGCCAGACGGCGCTTGCCTCGGGCTTTGCCGATCTAATTTCCACGCAGCTTGCGAGCTTTGAGCTCGAGCGCCAGGACGAGCTTACGGCCCGCGTGGAGCTGCGCGCCTTGCAATCGCAGGTCGATCCTCATTTTCTGTTTAACACCATCAGCACCATCGTGTCGCTCGTTCGAACCGAGCCCGACAAGGCGCGATCGCTGCTGATCGACTTCTCCAATTACTATCGTCAGACGCTTTCTGATTCCGATACCCTCACAACGCTCGAGCACGAGGTGGAACAGGGCACTCGCTATATCAATCTTATGCAGGCTCGTTATGGCGACGGCCGTCTGCGCGTCTCGGTCGATATCGACTTTGAGGTGCGCGATTGCATGGTGCCGCCGTTTATCTTGCAGCCGTTGCTCGAAAACTGCATCAAGCACGCGCAGCGCGAGACCGAGCCGCTTTCTATTCATGTTAGGGCTTTCGAGACCGATGACGGTTTGGAGATCATCGTCGAGGACGATGGCATCGGTATGAGCGAAGAAGTCTGCGCGCATCTGTTTGAGCAACATCGCCTGGAGGAGCCCGAGAGCATTACCGCCGACGGTTCCATCAAACGAGGCTGCGGCCTGGCGCTCTTTAACGTACTTCAGCGCATCCATTTCTTTTACGGAGAAGATTCCGGCATGCGCGTGAAGTCCCAGGAGGGCGTGGGAACGCAGGTCATCGTCGAGCTGAACGGCGAGCCGCATGAGCCGGCGCCGTTGACGGCGTAGCACGCGGTTGGATTGAGAGAAAAAGAGGGGAAGCACATATGTCCGAAGGCTGGAACATCTTGGTGGTTGATGACGAGCCTCCCATTAGGGCTGAGCTACGCTATCTGTTGGAAAAGGATACGCGTGTGGGTCAGATTGCCGAGGCGGGCAATGTCACCGAAGCCGTGGAGTCGATTCTGTCGAACAAGCCCGACGTGTTGTTTTTAGACATTACCATGCCCGGTCGCTCGGGAATTGAGCTTGCCGAGACGCTGCAGAACCTAAAGACGCCGCCGGTGGTTGTGTTTGTGACGGCGTTTGCCGAGTATGCGGCTGATGCCTATAACCTCGATGCGGTCGACTATGTCGTCAAGCCGGTCGAGGACGCACGCCTGTCAAAGGCACTCGACAAGATCGAGGCAGCCTTGGGTGTCCGTCGTGTTATCCACGCTCCGCGCCAGCCTTTGCGTCTGACGGTGGACCGCGGGGGCAAAAAGGTGTTCATTCCCGCCGCAGACGTCTGCTACTTTGAGGCGCGCGCCGATTTTTGCAACGCCATCTGCGCCGAGGGAACGTACCTGATCAATGAGTCGATCTCCTCGCTCGAGCGTCGCTTGGTTTCCGAGGGCTTTATTCGCGTTCATCGCAGCTATCTGGTCAATTTGGAAGACGTGCACAATGTCGAGATCGGTTCCACGGGTCTTATGGAGCTCAGACTCGATCGCGTAACCTCGACGGTGCCCGTGTCCCGCCGTCGCGCTGCCGAGGTTAAAGCACACTTGGGGCTTGCGTAGACGGTCTGCGTGCCGTCGTTTACCATCGCAGGTTTGGCATGGGCGCGCGGTGGGCATAATGGGTGGCATCGAATGAAATCGAAAGGATCATTATGCCCGCGCTTATCACCCATCATCTGTTTGGCGAGGAAAGCATCGACCGTCTTCCGCAGGGCGTCATCACGTCCGATGAAGAGCGCATTGCCTTTATCTTGGGCAACCAAGGCCCCGACCCGTTTTTCTTTCACATTCTGACACCGCGTGTTTCCGACTGCACGCTGCTGGCGCAGGTCATGCATCGGTCGCGCATGTCTCGTCAGTTTGCGTGCCTGCGCGACGGCGTGTCGCATCTGCTGCCGCGCGACGCCAGCTTGGGTCGTGCCTTTGCGCTGGGCCTGCTGTCTCATTACGTGCTCGACCGCAACGCCCATCCCTTTGTCTATGAGCAGCAGTTTGGCATTGTCGAGTCCGATTCAGAGCTTGAGGATTCGAGCAGTCAGGTCCATGCCGTGATCGAGAGCGACCTGGATGTGCTGATGCTGCAGCTTAAACGCGATGGCGCTACGGTTGACGATTACCCGCCGGCGGGCGAGATCGTCACCACCGATCGCATCAATCGCGTGGCCGGCGTGCTGATGAGCTATGTTGCCGGACGCGTGTACGGCATTGACATTCCGGCGGGGGAGTACGGTGCTGCCGTTGCCAATATGCAGCGACTTTACCGCGCGATTGAGCCGGCCGGCTCCGCAAAGACGCGCGCGATCTCGCTGGTTGAGGGCTTGGTGCACGATTACTCGCTGCTCGACGGCCTTGCTCATCGCGTGACGACGGAGTTGCCCGAGCGCACCGGTAACCTGGGCCATCTGACATGGAAGAATCCCTTTACCGACGAGGTCTCGAACGAGAGTTTCCCCGAGGTCTTTGATCGCGCGCTGGGCGATTACGAGTGCACGGTCGCACGTTTTATCGAGACCGGTGACATGGATGCCGTGACCAGTCACGTCAACTACAGCGGTCGCGTGCTCAATGCCGATGAGGAGTTCGACCGCGAGGAATAGGGCCCGTGCGTGCCCCTTTGCCGAATCCTTACCGGCGGTTCTGGACAATTGGGGTACGATAAACTAACTGCATATCGGGCGAATACGAAGGGTCCCTGTCCATGAAATACACCAAGCTCGAGCGTAACTGGGTTATGTATGATGTGGGCAATTCGGCCCTCGTGCTGCTCAATACCTCGGTGGTGCCCATTTACTTTAACGCCATCAATACCGGCGCTTCCTCGGCCGACCTGGTGGTCGCCTGGGGCAATGCACAGACGATCGCCTCGCTGGTCATCGCCATGCTCATGCCCATTCTGGGCGCACTTGCCGACTACGCCGGCAACAAAATCAAGTTCTTCTTGGGCTTTTTCCTCACGGGCCTGGTTCTTTGCCTGGCGCAGGCTATCCCAATGTCCGCCATGGCATTTTTGACCGTGTACGTGCTGTGCACCATCGGCCTTAACTCTTCTATGACGTTCTACGACGCCATGCTGCCCGACGTTACCACCGACGAGCGCATGGACGCCGTGTCCAGCTCGGGTTATGCCTGGGGCTACATCGGTTCCACCGTGCCGTTCGTCATCTGCCTGGCGCTCATCATGGGTGGTCCCGCTCTTGGCGTCCCCACCATGCTGGCAACGCGTCTGTCTTTTATCATCACTGGTGCCTGGTGGCTCGTCTTTACCCTGCCGCTCATTCACGCCTATAAGCAAAAGTATGGTCGCGAGCGCGGTCCCGAGGACACCATCGGCCACATCGTTGGCGGTGTGTTCTCCGAGGTCGGACGTACCATGCGCGAGATCGCCCACAACAAGACCGTGCTGGTCTACATGATTGCGTTCTTCTTCTATATCGATGGCGTCCACACGGTCATTTCCATGGCTACCAGCTACGGCTCGGCTTTGGGCATCGACTCGACCCAGCTGGTACTGGCGCTGCTCGTTACGCAGTTCGTGGCCTTTCCGTCCGCCATCATCTACGGCAAGCTCGCCGGACGCGTGGGCACGCTCAACATGATCCTGGTGGCGGTCGCCGCCTACATGGGCATTGTGCTGTTCGCCGCGTTCTTCCTAAAGACCGCCTTTGAGTTCTGGGTGCTTGCCATTATGGTCGGCCTGTTCCAGGGCGGCGTGCAGGCGCTCAGCCGTAGCTACTTTGGTCGCATTATCCCCAAGGAAAAGTCCAACGAGTACTACGGCTTCTTTGACATCTTTGGTCGTTATGCAAGCGTCATGGGTACCTTCCTAGTGTCGGTCGTTACCTCGCTGACCGGCAACCCGTCGCTGGGCGTCCTTTCTATTGGCGTGCTGCTGATCGTTGGCTTTATGCTGCTGGTTCGCCTGTCCCGCATGACTCGGGCAGCAGAGCATGCCGCATAGGAGTGAGCGGCTATTGTGCCTGTCCACGGTACTCTTTTGGGGTTATCCGCAATAAACATTGCGACTTGCGAGCAATGATTTGCCCAAGTGGGTATGATGGAATCAGCTAGGTCGCGGGGCGTCGCCTGTGTTTGGCGGCGTCCCGTTTTTGTGTTGCAGGGAGGGTAAGGCATGAACGCCACAGTCGTGATTCCAACGTATTGGGCGGGCGATGACGCTTGCGCAAACGCCCCTGGCACCTATGACCATTCGACGCGACTCAACGCCGACAATCCCGAACTCGACCGCTGCTTGGTCTCGCTTGAGCAGGTGTGCGACATTCCGCGCATCATCCTTTTGGTGGTCTGTCCCGGTTCTGCCACAGCCGATGTGTCGCTGCGCGTGCACGAGATTGTCGACGCGCATCCCACGCTCAAGGTCACCGTTGTCACCAACACCCAGGCCTCGCACATCGCAGACCGGGTTGCTCAGATCGCGCCCAAGGGTTCGGGCGAATGCGTGAGCCTGCGAGGCTACGGTGCCATCCGCAACATGGGGTTAGCCTGTGCCGCTGTGCTGGGGCATGACGCGGTTATATTTTTGGATGACGATGAGACTGTCATCGACGCCGACTTTATGAAGCGCGCGACCTATGCGTTGGGGCAGCAGACGCGTCAGGGCTTGCCGATCTTGGTCAAGAGCGGCTATTTCTACGATCGCGACGGCTCGCCGCTGGCTCCCACGGACAAGGCGGGCATCTGCCATCGTTGGTGGACCAAGCGCATCGAGTTCAACCGTTGGATGAAAAAGGCGCTCTCGGGCACCCGCATCTCGCGCTCCAACTACGTGTGCGGCGGTCTGATGGCCCTGCACGCCCGCGCCTTTACGCGTGTGGCCTTTGACCCGTTTATCACCCGCGGCGAGGACTTGGATTACCTCTTTAACATGCGCATGTTTGGCTACGACGTGTGGTTCGATAACGAGTGGACCGTGCGCCATCTGCCTCCGGAGTCCGAAAAGCGCTCACCGCGCTTTATGCAGGATGTATACCGTTGGTACTACGAACGGGCCAAGTTGACATTCGCCGCGCATCAAAAGGAGCTCATTCCCGTTACGGCGGCATCGCTCATGCCCTATCCGGGCCCGTGGATTTCGCGCGAGCTCGACGACCGCGTGCGCAAGACCGCTATGGTCCGCAGCGTGTTTACCCGCGAGCATGAGGGCTACCTGCGCATTTGGCGCCATGGTATCGGCGAGGCAAAGGCCTATGCGCGCCAAAACGCTGCAAGCTACCTGCGTTTCCAGAGCTTTTGGCCCAAGATCATGGACGGGCTTTGGCGTGACGCACAACTGATCAGTATCCTGGAGGGGGCCGAATGATCGACCGCCGCGCCCAGCGCGATAGTTCAATATCAATCTTTCGCATCATTGCCGTTGCCTGCGCCATTTGCGTGCTGGTGTACTTTATTTTTGCCTTGGTGACCGGTATCGAGCCGATCGCCACGGTGATTGCCTGCGCGCTGCTGTGCATCTTTCTGTGCATCTTTATCTTTTTGACGCTCAATCCCGATTCGGTGCGCTCCCAGTACACCGAGGAGACGCTCTCGGTGGCCTCGGCCATGCTCGAGGACATTAAGGGCGGTCTGACGCAGGAGTCGGCGCGTTTGGTGTGCCGGCGCATTTTGCCCGAGACGCGCGCCATGACGGTGGCCATCACCGACGAGGGCAACGTGTTGGCCTGCGCGGGCGAGTTTGAGGAAAAACTACTGCCAGATTCTCCCATCCACACGCTTGCCACACGCTACGTTATCGAACATGGCATCGTGCAGTCGTTCAACCGTATGGTGGATGTCGTGGGCTCGGATGGCTCGCACAACCAAGTCCCCGCCGGCATTATCGCCCCCATCAAGGTGGGCGATCGTACCGTCGGCACGCTCAAGTTCTACTACAAGACCCCGCGCGCCGTCGACCGTACCCAGTACGCGCTTGCCTCGGGCTTTGCCGAGATTTTGTCCACGCAGCTCGCCATCCACGAGCTCGAGGTACAAAAGGAGCTCACGGCGCGCGCCGAGGTGCGTGCGCTGCAGGCGCAGATTAACCCGCACTTCCTGTTCAACACGCTGAACACCATTGCATCGTTTACGCGCACCGACCCGCTGCGGGCCCGCGAACTGCTTCGTGAGTTCTCATCGTTCTATCGTGCCACGCTCGACAACTCGGGATCGCTTATTCCGGTCTCGCGCGAGGTTGCACAGACCAAGCGCTACCTTACCTTTGAGAAGGCCCGCTTTGGCGAGGACCGCGTGCTCGCGACGTTCGATGTGTCCGAGGACGTGGAAGATACGCTGGTGCCGGCGTTCGTGATCCAGCCGATTGTCGAGAACGCCGTACGTCATGGTATGGGCGATGACGACGCCCTGAGGATCGACGTGACCGTTCACCAAGACGGCGAGGATGCAATCTTGATTGCCGTGGCCGATAATGGCGTGGGCATGGATGAGGGTACCGCCGCCAGACTGTTTGACGAGCGCTCTGCCCGTCCCGACGCCAGCTCTCCCCAGGGTGGCGGCGCCGGTGTGGCCATGCACAATATTTCGGAGCGCATCCATCGCTTTTATGGGCCGCACTCCTATACGCGTGTCGAATCGGCGCCGGGCAAGGGCACCAAAGTGCTCCTTCATCTTGATTTGTCAGAGAGCATCTTTGACATTCAAGAGTAAAATAAAAGGCTACGGGCTCAACGTCATGCGACGGATGCCCGGCGTAGTTAGTTGACGAAAGGTTTTATCCCTATGCTGCGTGCGATGATTGTGGATGATGAGGCGCCGGCTCGCTCGGAGCTTCGCTTCCTGCTCGAGCAAACGGGCAAGATCGGCACGATCACGGAGGCGTCGAGCGTCCGCTCCGCCATCGAGATGCTTATGGAAAGTCGCGTGGATGTCGTGTTTCTCGATATCTCGATGCCCGGTGCCTCGGGCCTGCAACTTGCCGAGGCGCTGCATAAGCTCAAAAATCCGCCGGCGATCGTGTTTGTGACTGCGTATAGTGACCATGCGGTCGAGGCATTCGACGTGGATGCCGTCGATTATCTGATGAAGCCGGTCGAGGAAGCTCGCTTGGATCGCGCGATCGAGAAGGTCATGCAACGCGCCAAGCCGGTTACGGACAGCAAGGTGACCATCGAGCGTATCCCGGTGGAAAAGGGCGGCCGCAAGGTGCTCATTCCCGTGGACGACATTCGCTTTATCATGGCCAAGGACGATTACTCCTGCATCTATACCGTCGATGATCGCTTTTTGTCGACAACCTCGCTGGCGCAGTTTGAGGCCAAGCTCTGCGACTTTGGCTTCTTCCGTGTTCACCGCCGCTATATCGTCAACTTGGCGTGCGTCACGGATGTGGAGACGGTGCCCTCGGGCGCCATCCAGCTGGGCATTACGGGCGTCGACGAACGCGTGCCGGTTTCGCGCCGCCGCGTCGTGCCGCTCAAGAAGGCCTTGAGCCTCTAGTACACTGGCCCCGCAGCCCTGTAGACCAATTGTCTGCGGAGCCGTGGGGCTTTTTGTATATACGTCGAATCGGTTTTGCAGAAGGGATCCCATGAACAGTGCAAGCGCCAAGCGCATCGACATCATCTCGGACACCCACGGCTATCTTTCGCCCGCGCTTCTGGACGAGCTCAAGGGCGCAGATCTGATCATTCACGCCGGAGACCTAACGTCCGAGATGGATTACGAGCATCTATGCACCATCGCCCCCGTGCGAGCGGTCCTAGGAAACAACGACTACTACCGCGATTACGGCCCGGATGTAGACCGTCTGGCCCTCTTCACCTACGAAGGCCTCAAATTTGCCGTAGCCCACTACCGCGAGGACCTTCCGGTGGGATCCGTAGACGTAGCCATCAACGGCCACACCCACGTAACCAAAGAAGCCCAAGTAGGCCACTGCCTGGTCCTCAACCCCGGCAGTGCCAGCTACCCCAGAGGCAGCCGAGGCCCCACCATGGCCAGAATGCTCGTCAAGGACGGCAAGATCCTGAGCACCAAATTTATTGACCTAGAGTAGGTGCAACAAAAACGGGGGATGCACAACGCATCTCCCGTTTTTTATGAGCCAAAGGCAGAGTCCCAACAAGAACCTAAGACAACCCCGCCACGGAGAACGGGGTCGCCGAGCCGCGAAGCGGCGAGCAACAAGAACTGGTTGAACATAGTGACGGCAGGGAGGGGCCCAAAAAATATTTTCAAAAAAGTTGTTGCGCACCGGACAGACTTCTGTGTATACTAATCCCCGCAGCGCACGCGAGCGGAAACAAACGCGAACGACTGCCTGGGGAGTTAGCTCAGTTTGGTTAGAGCGCCGGCCTGTCACGTCGGAGGTCGCGGGTTCGAGCCCCGTACTTCCCGCCAACGCAATTAAAGCCACGTCTTCGGACGTGGCTTTTTGCGTTTGATAGGACCTTGATCCCATCGGCCCCTTTCACCCGAAACCAAATCCTTCCAATTCCCGGACAAGCTCCGTTTGAGACATGTGTTTAAACAAGGCGTTTGTTGCACAACACCTGTTCAACGAAGCAGGGGGTTAGGTTATACTAAATTGCACTGTGGACCGTTTTTGATGCAAGAGGCTTCAAACGCGGTATTCAGTGGGCACCCGTTTTGCTATTTGGGCGTCCATACGGTCATTGGTGTCTCGACGCAAGCTCGGCTCCGGAGCTCGTTCGAGCTGTTCCTATTCCTTGAAAGGGGAAAAATGGACATATCGAGGAAGACTGATTACGCCCTTCGCATGCTCGCGATGCTTGCCGAGGACCCGGAGCGTCTGCTTTCTGTTCGCACCGCCGCCGAAGAGGTCAATGTCCCGTATTCGTTTGCCCGTTCGATTCAGCATGGTTTGGTTCAGGCCGGTATTGTGGAGAGCCTGCGTGGCGTCCATGGCGGCATGCGTCTTAAGGTCAGCCCCGACGATGTCACCATCCGCCAGGTCGTTGAGGCCGTTCAGGGCCCCATGGTCATGAACGATTGCACCGCGCCCGATGGCGACTGTGCACGCATGGGTACGTGCTGCTATCATCCCCTGTGGGCCGGAGCTCAAGCGCTGATGCGCGACTACCTCGATTCCGTTTCGCTGGGCGATATTGTCGCTCGCCGCCAGTTTCCGGCCGTCGATTCCAAGTTCGCCGACCGCAATGCGTTTCCCGAGTACGCCACCTGTGTGTGCGCTTGCCAGGAGGAATAGCGCCGCATAAGGAGCATAGCCATGATTCAGGACCCCTTTCGTTCGATGGTTCGTTCGGAAGGGGTCCTGCGTTATCGCGACCTTCCGTGGCGCCGCACGCGCGACCCGTACATTATTTGGCTTTCCGAGGTTATGCTGCAGCAAACGCAGGTGCCGCGCGTGGAGACGCGTATGCCCGCGTGGCTCGATCGCTTTCCAACCGTGCAGGCGCTTGCCCAGGCCGCGCCTTCCGATGTTTTGGACGCTTGGCAAGGGATGGGCTACAACCGACGCGCTCTGGCACTCCACAAGGCCGCTCGGCGCGTTGTAGAGGACTGGGACGGGGAGTTTCCACGTGAGACGCGCGACTTGGTCGCCCTGCCCGGTATTGGCCCGGCGACGGCGCAGGGCATCCGGTCGTTTGCGTTCGATCTTCCGGGGGTGTATCTGGAGACCAACGTGCGCACGGTTTTTCTGCATCATTTCTTTCCCGATGTGCCCGCCGTTCCCGATCGCGAGCTGGTGCCGCTGATTCAGGCCGCCTGTCCGGCAGCTCCCGGTGCGACGGCGGATGAGATTGCTCCCTTTGCCGTGCCGCTCGATGATGCCGACACACCGCGCGCATGGTATTACGCGCTGCTGGATTATGGCGCGTATCTTAAGAAGACGCTGCCCAATCCGTCCAGGCGCTCGGCGAGCTATAGTCGTCAGTCCAAGTTTGAGGGCTCGCGTCGCCAAAAGCGCGCTCATATTGTGCGCATGCTGCTGGCGGCGCGCGATGGGCGGCCGGCGGGCATCACACTCGCCGAGGCCGTGGCGGGTGTAAACGAAATGGAGGCGGCAGCAGGCCGCGAGCCGGTCGATCACGATCTCGTTGCAGGCATTTTGGCCGACTTGGAGCGTGAGGGCTTTTGCCGCGTGGAGGGTGACCGCTGGCTAAGCGTGTAGCCTACCCGAATCTGAAAAACAGGATTGTAAGGTTTAGATTTTCGACATGAGGGCACCCTAAAGACAAGGCCGCTCGAAGCCTACGGGCGGCATGTGTTGAAGGGAAGTACACCTATGGATTTTGAGAACTCTCAGACTAAGAAGAACCTCGAGACCGCTTTTGCTGGTGAGTCCCAGGCGCACACCAAGTATCGCTACTACGCATCTAAGGCCAAGAAGGATGGCTACGTTCAGATCTCGAATATCTTTGCCGAGACGGCGGGCAACGAGTCCGAGCACGCCAAGCTGTGGTTTAAGTATCTGCACGACGGCGCCGTTCCCGACACTCTGGACAACTTGCGTGATGCCGCTGCGGGCGAGAACTACGAGTGGACCACGATGTACGACGAGTTCGCCAAGACCGCCGAGGAGGAGGGCTTTACCGAGATTGCCGCAAAGTTCCGTGGCGTCGGTGCTGTCGAGAAGGCCCACGAGGAGCGCTACAACAAGCTCGTCGAGCGCATCGAATCGGGCGAGGTGTTTGAGCGCGAGGGCGTGAAGGTATGGAAGTGCCTGAACTGTGGGCACCTGCACGTTGGTGCCGAGGCGCCCGAGGTGTGCCCGGTCTGTAACCACCCGAAGGCGTACTTTGAGGAGCAGGTGGTGAACTACTAGCGCTTGGCGCTGGCTGCTGCGGGGCGCGGGGCGGGAGGCCGGATTGCCTTCCCTCCCCGCTCACGGCTTCGCAGGGT
>ERZ824575.1224-NODE-1224-length-25471-cov-16.958373_pt1 | contig 25471 bp, 23 predicted proteins | sample MGYA00519470_ERZ824575 | MGnify/ENA primary metagenome ERZ824575 (study PRJEB31778, sample SAMEA3449170) | human gut metagenome | biome: human gut; feature: human-associated habitat; material: faeces | place: United Kingdom | collected 2010/2012 ...
TTGTCAGACCCGGCAATGTCCTGTCTGAATGGGTCTGCCGTTCCTCGCACATGGGCGTATCTCGGCGTACCGCTTCGGTCTCTGCCGACAAACACAACATTGTGCCGCTTTGCGTCCTCGTAAATATCCCCGGAAAGAAGAAAAGCCTCAACAAGCGCTTTGTTGAGACCTCGGCTTTCACAAAGATATTGAATTGCTCTGTCGACTGTGCGGTTGTGTAGGGGCAAGTGGAACTCTGCGGGCGGTGCTGTGGTGGCTTCGGTCTGTCCCTCGCCGCTTTCACCTGTCAGCAGTTGGACAGCTTCGGGAAAAGACTTTCCGTAAAACTCCATGACGAAATCAATGGGATAGCCGCCTTTGCTCTGACTGTGGCGAAACCATTTGTTTCCCCGGACGGTCAAACTGTCATGCTCTTTCCAGCGGTACTCCCGCCCGCTTTTGATAAGTGTTTCTCCCTGTGTGTGGAGAAAATCTTCCAGACTGACGGCATTTGCCCGGTCAATCTGTGCCTGCGTGTAATTCATCGTGTCATATCCTCCTTTTTGTGTCGTATTTGGGGTTGATTTTGGAGCTTTTGTTCCGCTGTACGCTGATTAAATCGGACGGCAGTATCAATGTTTGACTTTACTTTCCAAAGCCGCTGTAAATCCTCTCTGACGGTCTTAAACTCGGCATAGGTGGTCTCATGCTCCTGTTCCAGCGTGTCATACTCTTTGGATAGCTTTCCCATATCCACCTTGCCGTCCGGGAACTCCTCGGTCAGCTTTCGTCTGGCGGTGTAGAACATTTTCAGCTTATCAGCGTGTTCCGTCTTGTACTTGGCTCTCGATTTCTCAAACTTGATTTTCTGCAAGCCGTCATAGACAGGCTTTAAGCTCTTGTAGGTGGCAGAGTAATCATTAAGACTGCGGATTGCTTTCATTCGGGCGTTCTGGCTGTCCATCGTTGTCTTTAAGCCGTCAACGGTGGTGCGGTGGCTCTGCAATCTGCTTTCCAAATCTTCAAGGGTGTAAATGCCGTTTGCCCGGAGATAATTGTAGGTCTCGTTCATCTCTTTCAGATTGCTGATTTTGCCTTTTTGCGAATATGCCCCGGCTTTTCGCTGGGTGTAATAATCGTTCAGCAGAGAAACAAGGTCGGGTGTCTGCGGCTTGGCAAGCTCAGCTTTTATCTCCGTTATCCAGTCGAACAGGAGAGAGATTTTCTTTCTGATGTCCTTGATAACGGCATTGGTCGCCTTGATCCAGCGGTTGAACTCGCCCTTTTCGGTGCGGATACCTTTCTTCTCCATTGCTCGGACGGTTGCTCCCTCGTGAATGGTGGGAAGTAAATCCACGCCCTGCCGTTCATAGCTGCGGTGGTCGATACGAACATCCAGACCTTTCTCCGCAAACTTGGCGTTGCACATCTCCGCCCATGCTTCACGCCAATGTTCCAGCGTTTCGGGACTGCCCCAGTCGGTAGTGGGAACGGCGTTGAAAACAAACTCGCCGTTCTGGTCTCGGATACGGTTGCCGTCCTCGTCCAGCTCATACACCCGGCGTTGCTTTAGTCCCCATTTGCCGTTCTGCTCGATGGGGCGGATGGGGCAAAGCACATGAAAATGTGGGTTTGGTATGCCGCCGTCCTCCCGGTCTGGCTGGTGTACGGCGAAGTCAACCACCATGCCCCGGCTCACAAAGTTCTCCAATAAAAATTGCCTTGCAAGAGCGATGTTTTCCTCAAGGGAAAATTCATTCTGCAAGGCAATGTCAAAGCTGTATGCAAGCTGGGCGTTCTTTCCACGCTCGGCTTTTTCCACGGCGTTCCATAGGGTCTGGCGGTCTGCGTATTCGGGCGGTGCATGGGACGGCAGGAGAATGTCAGAGCAGATCACGCCGCCCTTGCGGGTGTAGTCGCTGTATTCGCCGTAATACTCGCTATACAATCGCTCCCCGGCACGGTAGGCGGCAGAAGCAATAGCGGACTGTCCTGCGCTTCGCTTAGTCTGCGTGACGCTCAGATGAAATAGTGCCATCGGCTTTCAACTCCTTTTCTCTGTTTGCTTGGCTGATGTGGGTAATCGCCATGTGACGGACGGCTCGCTGGACTTCGGACAGGGAAAAGATGTGTTCCATCAGCTCTGTCATTTCGGTGCGTGTGAGATCTTTGACCTCCGGGGCAAGGCTCTCAATCGTGCCGCCCAGATTGCAAAGGCGGTGGGTGCGCTTGGTGCGTTCGCCTTTCTCGTAATACTTCTTGCGGTTTTCAAGGCGGCTGAGCTTATGCTGCTCTTGGGCAAGCCGGATTTCCGCCTGCTCTTTCTCGGCTCGGAGCTGGTTGAGCGTTTTCTTTTTTGCCATTGTAAATGACCTCCTTTTTCAAAATGGGTATAAAAAATCCGTCTATCTTTAATGACAGACGGATAAATTTATTTATAGATAAAATGCTGATGTTGTTATGCATCAAATGCATCCTTTACGGATTGATAATCCCAATAGTAATTCCCATCGTTTCCTTTGTAAATCATGGATGCGTGTGTTCCAACATATCTTACAGCTTCGGGGCACTTAGACCTATCAACCCGAGTTGCTTTATACAAAACAATTATTTTAATGCCAGCTTCTACGGCTTTGTCACATTCAAACTTAATAAAACTACGATAATCAACACTGTATCCTTTTGCACAACGGTATGTATAACTGTTGTAGCTTCCACACCATCTGCAACTTCCTGCCGTTACCGATGCCGTTTGGTCTCCGACAATAAGGACGAATGTTTTTGATGCGTCCATACGAGTCTTTAATGATGATTTAATGGTGCAGTTTAGACTGCTATCACGAGACGATGTTAAATCATGTGCATCAGTAAATGATAAACTCCAATATTTACTATCATTCCACTTATGTAACTGATCTACTGCATCTTTGTCATGGTCCCAATCGCCTGCAATATAGGTTCGTGTTCTGTAAGTAACCATTTTGCCCTCCTTATTTTATGCTCATAATTGCTATTTCATTTTTGACATCTTCATGCACAACAATATGAATATCGCAGTTAATCTCGTCCTTGTTTACCCTAAAAGCATTTATCAAATACTGCAAGACATCTTGCTGGTCCCTCTTTGTTCTGGAAAGACCTGTCCCTACCAACGGCAACACAATGGAGAATCCTTCAGATTCTGTATTACACGATTCAATCAACCTTTGTACTGCCAATGCGTATTCCTGCATTGACGTATGTGCCTTTAAGTTACTGTCAAATGTGCTGAGTGCCCATAGGAAGTAATGCTCGTTTTCATTTCCAGGCAAATCTATAACTGTTCCGACTGGATAGCGTTTGCGATTTCCTTCGGGCTTTTCATTTGCCGAAAGATTCTCGTACTCTATCTTCTCCAATAGTTTTTCTATCGACAGAGCCAATGTTTCTTCCGTGTATTTGCCTGATGCGTATAATTTCTTAAACGCAATACCATGGAGTGTTTGCTCTGAAACTATATGATTATCAACGTGAGTATCGAAACATCGATTTACAGGAATAACAATGTTACGACGCTTGCCGGGTTCTCTTATTTCGTTTGCGTTAAAGATGTCTCCGTATTGCAAATATAATGCGTGTCCATTGTTTGCAGAAAGAACTTTGAATCGTTTTTTATTCATCAGTATCACTGAGACAATAATAAAGCAACAACACCATATTCCTGTTAAGACGGATATGCTAATAATACTCCTTACCCATATTGACATTTTATCCGATAGTATTTCATCAAGAGGAACAAGCATCCCTATAAAGCCAAGAAAAGCATATATTCCTCCTGTGACAGTAGAAGCAATCTTTGCAATATAATTTTTGTTGATCCAAATACTTCTCATATTACACCACCATTTACAACAGTTGTTTCAGACTTGCTGGCGGCGAACAGCATTTATGCTGTTTGCGGACGGCAAGTCCACAGGGGATAGCCGCACAAGCGGCGCAAGGGGGTGTAGCCACCTTGACGGAACGGAGTGACGAACATTCTCGGTCAAGCAGTTTCCTTCTGCTGACAGAGAATGAAGCTCCGCAGGACGCACGAATACTTCCGGCAGGAGAGTATAGAAGTGCGCCCTTAGAGTTCTAAGGGATTTATTTCAGCAACGGCGATAGCTTATTCATCAGCACATCAGCGTTTTTCTTTTTCAATTCGCACTCCCAGATATGCTGGATGTTACGCTCTCGTTTCTTTTGCCAATATTCTTGATTATCGGATGGGCGAGTATTTCGGCAATCGTGCCCATGCCAAAAGCAACCGTCAACGAATACAGCAATCTTACGTTTAGGAAATACAAAATCGGGATGTCCTTTTACCTGATAGTTTCGTCTCCATCCCGTTATTCCGTTTTCCGCAAAAACCTGTATCAGCTTAATTTCTGTACTCTTGTTTCCCTTTGACCGAACGCATTGCATGATACTGCTTCGCTTTTCCTTGTCAAAAACATCAGCCATTTTTGCAAAAATCAAAGTATCGATTTACCGATGAGCGCAGGTCGGTCAATCGCTGGACAACATTACAGCCCTCTTTGAAATTGAACTCTTGCGGCACTGGAAGATTAGCTTTTGCGTCTCGTGCATTATAGCTCAACTTTGCAATTACCGCTTGTCCATTATCCTTTCTGTATTCTTCGTCTAAATCCACCTTCAGAGCATATTCAACGGTCGTACATCGACTAATGCAATCACTGATGGGTTTCTTTTTAATTTTTCCATCAAGCCACTGGCGAAAATCTTCTTTTCTCATATTCAAACCTCTCCCGTAATATTATGTAGGCTTATTCAACCGCTTTCCAAAAATCATCTGTTTCCACTTTCTCGTAGTGACGATTCTTGATTATATCAGGGATTGTATCAACCGATGGGAATTCTTCTGCAATTTCTCCGCACAAACGAATAATCAGCTCATCGCCAATTTGTTCTGCATACTTTCCACGCAGAGCTTTTTCGTACCAGCAAATCAAGTTGCTTTCCGTAACAATGCTCTGAATATGATTGCGCCATCCAATTTGAGTAAGCAGAGAAACGATAACATCTCGTTCAGCGTCTTTGCACACGATAACAACTTTATCACTTGAAACACTATCTACAATGTTCTTTGCTAACTCGACATCCAGACTTAAATGCTTAATCTGAATTGCCGGTCCCCAGTTGGAGTACATATCAAGACCACGATCCGCCGCATTTGTTACGCCTACACGATAAACTTTGGCGTCTTGGATATAACTCGGATTTGAGAAATCAAGGCACATTACCATTTTTGCAAAATCCGAAAACTCTGCCAAAATATCAAAGTTGGCTTCGTCCACTGAAATTTCCACTTGCAAATTCAAAGCGTCCACAAGAGTGGAAAAAAGAGCGTATACCACGATTTCATAGATTTTATCTAAACTGCGCTTCAAGCCCGGTTCGCTCCAAAACGAATCGATAAACTGCTTAACGCTGAAAGTCTCTTTCGTTGAGTTAAGGCAGTAGTCCAATGCACTCGCTAATTGACCGTGCTTATTCGTAAAACGGCTGTAAATATAAGCCTCAACTCCGCCGTTCGTCCTACGATTTTCTTTACCTAACTCGTTGATTAGAACTGGTGGAATTGCGGTTTCATTGAAAAGGTCGTCTTGGAATTTTGCACTGCTGGTACATACTCTTCCTAAAAGGACTTGGCAAACATCGTCTCTCCAACGCTTGCTTTTAGTTCTGTAATCCTCAAGTTCCAACAGGTCAATATCCTGAAACACTCGGTCTCTATATAAGATTTCCGCAATTTGGATAGGCTTATATAAATGGACACGAGATTTTTTAATCACAGCGTCAAGAGCTGCTTTTGCCTGAACTCTGTTTGGCATTTTCTAACCGTCCTTTCGCTTTTATAATTGCAGTGACAACTGCTCTCCAAAAATGTACTGTACTGGTTCAGCAATACATTTGGGAGCAATATTATCAACAGCCTTTTGGTGGTTCTTCAACGCTTTTATCATCTGTTCAGCAACCGCCTTTATGACGGGAACTGCGACAGAATTTCCACATTGATGTTTTACCTTGCTATAAGGCACAACGATTTTATAGCTGTCTGGGAAACCTTGAATCCTCAACATTTCCCTTTCAGTCGGTCGTCTTTCATCATTTATCAAAATATAGTTGGCGGATGCTCCTGCACGCAGAGCAGACGAATAGGGGTGCGGCGTTATGGAACCTGCCATATTTTCGTGAGAGATATATGGCTTGGGATAATTCTTATCCTTAATTCTCTCAAGTCTCGACTGCCTGATAGCGTCTCTGACATAGTATTTTTTATCTACATCCACTTCCAAAATATCTGCCAGAGTTTTTCTTTCACACTCCGGCACTGGTTCCGGAAATGTAAATTCCACATCGTCAAGGAAACCTACGATGATAATTCGTTCACGTTTTTGCGGAACGCCATAATCAAGCGCATTTAATACTTTTGCATGAACATGATAGCCCAGAGCTTCCAAATGACTTTTAATAACTTTGAAAGTGTTTCCATGGTCATGCGCAGTTAGGTTTCGTACATTTTCAAGCATAAATGCCGGGGGAAGTTTTTCTTTTAGGATTCGTTCAATATCAAAGAAAAGCGTCCCACAAGTCTCATTTGAGAAGCCCTCTTTTTTCCCGATGATTGAAAATGCTTGGCAGGGAAAACCGCCCAACAAAATATCAAAGTCGGGAATATCTTTTGCGTCTATTTTGGTTATGTCCCCCGATGGATGTTCGCCGAAATTCGCTTCATAGGTTTTGCAAGCGTCCTCGTCAAATTCCGATGAAAATACACATTTACCGCCAACGTGTTCAAACCCTAACCTAATGCCGCCAATTCCAGCAAACAGGTCGATAAATCTAAATGTATTCCAATCCATAAATATTCATCCTCGCTTATATCAGTTCTGCCTTAGCTCTCATGGAAAAGCTGTTTTCCATACTCGCATATTGCCATTTATTCCGGCTAACAGAATCGACACATATTATAGCGCTTTTCAAGTGCTTTTTCAATAGGTGCGCCAAAGTTTCATAAAACTGCACAACGCTTAGTGCAAATAAGCTCTAAGCGTTGCGTCAGAATATTTTGTTTCATCAAGGGGTACATTGATTGATGAATTGTATTCTTTGTATCGTTACCTTAATGTTACAGAAATTTAGTAGTCAACGATAATGAGAATTGGCAGAAATGGAAGATTATGGCAGAAGTAAACTTAAAATGGACTGCAGATAAATAGTAATTTGGTTCTGAATGATTATCGGTGTTAATAATATAAAAAGCGTTGGAGATTTTGTTTCTCCAACGCTTTTTTTAATGTGCTTGACCGACCGATTTATATTGTTTCAAATCTTAAAATAAAAGCTGAAGGCCCATTGCGATGATCCACATATATGCACAGGTTTTCGGAATCATAAGCAAGCCGACCTTTGGCTTTGTTTTGCTGAATAATGTTACAGGGATGTAGCAACCGAATGAAATGATGATTGCGGCAACCATTCTTGTCATATGAAGGTCGTTTGTGTTGCCTGAAATTGCATAAAGGATGATTACGCCGATACCTGTTACTGCGAAAACTGAGTTTCTGATGATAGAAAGCTTCATATTGCCTTCGTCTGAACACCAGTTGTTTTGCGGAAGAACGCAGATTATCATTCTGATGATTGCGGAAATCCAAATCATTGCTTCAACTGCAACAGGTGCGGTCAATTTGGGGAATGTAAGCTTCCAGATATACAGCAAAACAATGTAGAATGCTGTCATTGTAATTGAGGAAACCTGCAAGCCGAGTCCGAGTTGTCTTTTGATTTTGTCGTTGCTTCCGTGAACTGCTCTGATAATTCTCGGAACAAGGTGGAATGCGTCACCGCCGCAAAGCGTCAATGTCAACACTCCGTATAAGATGAACAAAGGATTGCCCTTTGAAAATGCGAAGAATAAAATACCTGCGATTAAGTCGAAAATCAAATATCCTGCGTCAAAAATTGCTTCCATAATATCGGGAACTTGCGGTTTGTATTTTTCGTTTGCCATAATTAAAACTCCTTTTTACTCTAAATATATTAACATTCCGAATTTTATTTATTCTTTAAACAATCTTCTGCGTTATTGCAGATTTTTTCAAAAATATTTTTGAATGTTGCGATTTCCTCATCCGAAAATCCTTTGAGCACATCGTGGGCGAAACGCTTTTGCGTGTCGATACCCTCGTAAATTATGCTTTTTGCGCTTTCGGTCACAAAGATTTCTATGTGTTTTTTATTGCTTTCGCTTTGCTTTTTTTCAATTAAGCCTTTGTTTTCAAGCGATTTGAGCGAGGTTGAAACATGAGATTTTGTTGATTTGCGAATTTTGACAATGTCTGCCGCCGTGTTGAATTCGGGGTTGCCGTGCAAAAACATCAGTATATCATATTCCATTTGGGTTAAATCGTACTTGTCACAAATCGAACTTGTGAGCAATTCGTAATAGCCGGTAATTGTTTTGTGCCTGTCCCAAAAATGCATAACGTCACTCCTTGTCAATCGTTCTATTTAGAACTATTATAGCGTGCGATATATAGTTTGTCAATACATATATTTTGGCAATTTGTAAATCTGCATTTTGTGATTGTTGTTATAACGAATTAAAAGTTACGGTACAATGCATATAAGTTTTAACAGAGAAGCCGGTCAAATGTTTCTTGTTGAATGAAAATTCGCTGGATTTATAATTTTCATTATACTTTTTATTTACGAAAACGAGCCGAGATGTGCGTATCTCGGCTCGTTTTTCTAATGGGTATGTAGACCTTTTTTCGTTAATTTTATGTTTTTAATGTGTTTGACCGCCCACTATACATATTCTTCAAGTCTCGAAAGTGGCTTAAATAGGGCGTTTTGAAAAATTTTAATGCAAAAAAACACCAACCTCGCTTGCAGCTTCCATCTTAAATCTGTTAAGAGCTTCTTTAGCTTCTGGAACTGTATTCTTTGCCATTGTAAAAACACCTCTCTTATCAAAAATTTGCAATGCGTGCTGATATTTTGAATAAAATTTTCTTCAAAATATTTATCACATAATATCAATTCGCTCTTGCAAGTATAGTTTATGAAAAGTATTCGTTTTTACAATTGAAAAATTTTTACAATTTGAAACACATATGATGAATGTTTAAAATTCTATAAATTTGCTTTGTTTTTCTCTGTTAACTCGTTGTACTTATTTACTATATAATCGGCTGTTCTGACTGCACCTTCGCCTTTATATTGCCAAGTTTCTTCAATAAGAGAATCAATGTTGTTTTTATATTCAGTTGATTCAATGCAGCTGTCAATCAATTCTTTTAAATTTTGCATATTATCTTTAGTTAATTGTTTTCCTATTTTCGGCAAAGAAGCAATAGGCCAAAACGGTGTGTCTAGCCACCAAGCGTCATAAGGGCTGTCGTCAAACTCGACATCTGCATATATAACCGGCTTTCTGTAAACCAAAGAGTAATCGTAAACAATGCCGGAAAAATCTGAAATTAAAATATCAGAACGCCTGAGGACATCAAAATTATCGCTGTCTCTGTTCCATTCGAGACTGTTTGAATTTGGAAATTCTGTCATTAAATGATTCATCAAATCTGCTTCCGAAGTAAATGACTGCGGGTGCGGTCTGATAATAATATGATATCCCGTTTCCAAAAGAGTTTTAATTATTTCATCGCCGAATTTGTTGAGAATAGAACTTTTACCCCAAGACGGAGCAAGTAAAACTGTTCGCTCCTTATTTTCCAAAGGTGGTGCGGCTGCAAGTCTGTTTACCATAGCGTCCATATAAGGAACTCCTACCATAACAAGTTCCTTTGCCGGCAGGTTTCTTATTTTTTCAAGTGCTCTGATGTCTCTTTCGTGGTGATTTCCTGAAATTAAAACTGCATCATAATAGTCAATCCCGAACATATGATAACCGCAGGTATTACTTGCCGCGTGAAGAACATGCACATAATAATCAACATTTTTTGAACGCTTCCATTGAAAAACATCAAGCCCCGGTGTTGTTGAAATAAGCATTGTGGCATTAAGAAAATTTAACTTTGAAAATGCACGATTGCCTTCGCCTATAAATTGTGCATCGAGATGCTGCAAATTTTCATCAAAAGCAGGGTCATCTTTTGAAGCTGTCATATATACAACATCAATACCCCTTGAATTCATTTCTTCGCATATTGGTTTGAACACGCTCCAATATCTTTTGTCATCAGAAAAAATAACAATAGGTATTTTTTCTGTGTTTGTATCAGCTTTTTTTCCGCCGGTAAGTAGAAATTTCAGCTTGACTGCCCATTCTTTAAACACATATGCAACAGCACCGATAATACCTATCAGCACGGCAAAAAGCATACTGCCTGTTCCGGGATCAATATATAACTTCATATTTTTTCCCCTTTCAAAAGGTTGAAATCAAGAATTATTTTACATCATCATTTGTTAAAACATCATCTTTTGCAACAAGTTTCCAGTTGCTTTTATCCCAAACACTGTCTTGAATTGTATACCAATCGGCAGGTAAAAATTGATTTCCGTTATTTATGTTAACCGTACAATAATCCGAGCTGATAATATACTGCTTGTGTGCATATTTTTCTTGATTATCAATCTTTTTGTTAGTGTAAGGATTAACGGGGTTTTTTACCGTGCTTTCAAAAGCGATTGTAGGAATATCAGCATTGGTCATAAATTCATCAGATGTATTAAAGCCTGTTGAATTAAAGTCTTTAACCATAAGTAAAGGAGTGAAATATTCCATATCGTTTGTAACTGTGCCGGTATCATTAAGTATTAAATCGTTTAATTGATAAGTTTCAAAAGCGTGGTCAGAAGCTAAAATGATTTTTGTATTATCCCAAACGCCGATTTCTCGCAAATAATCAAACCAATTTCCCAATTGGATGATAGAAGCCATATTTGTTTCGTAACTTGCAATTTGTGTAAAGTTATTCATAGCAAGTTTTTTCCCGTTTAAATTAAATCTATCTGCGTCTTTATAATATTTAGTATTATCAATTTGATTTGCAGGTTCGTATTGAGGTTCTTGAAGCAGTTGCGGCTCGTGTGTCGTATTGTTAGTCATAAGCAGCACTTCTCCTACTTTATTTGAAGTTGTTGAAGTGATGTCTGAAAGGCTTGTAAGTACACTGTAAGCCTTTATGAATTCGCTGTAATTACCTGTTGCGATATAATCATTAGTGCGGTGCTGTGAAACGCTCGAACCTAAATAGTTGCCGTTATTATATATGTCAGACTGCAAAACAATCGGTGATGACTTCATAAGTGAATAAACAAAAAAGTTCCTGCGATTGTTTTTTATAGTTCCCTTTTTGGTTTTATTGTCAACATAATCATCACCTGTGTTGTACGCTTTTACACCCTTCATATCATCAAAAACGCTTAAATCGGGAATCCACTGGTAGTTGGCATAGTTGCTGTTGCAAAGTGTAACATTATAGCCCTTGCTGCTGAATATAGCAGGCATAACTTTAAGTGCTTCATTATGTTTGGTAACAAGCTTTTCGTTTTTGCGTGAATTTATTTCTGCCGGTGTGTATTCATATCCGCCGAAAAATGCAGATGAAGCAAAATTTGTATGCCCGCCGAAAGAAATTGTGTTTGAGTAATAAGTAAATCCGTCGTATTGCTTAATAAGTTCCGGCTTTTCATTAAAGAAATACGGAATATACGGGCCAAACCCTCTGTCAAGCATTATAACCACAACATTTTTTCCGGTTTTACTAAGCTTAATGTTAAAGGTATTGTCTTTTTCCGAGTTTGTGTATATATTCGCAACTGATGAATTGATTTTTACAATGTTGACTGTACCCATACCGCAAAGTGCAATTGTGCAAACAAGAAGCAGTGATGTTATTTGCTTTGCAAGCTTTTTGTATATTATTAACATCACAACTATGATTACAGCAACAACAATTAAGTTAACTATCATTTCATTAGCTGATATGCTTATGGTATTTGTTTCTGCTGTGTACTGCAAAGATGAATTTAATATTCCCGAATTTTTGCCGAAAAACATATAATTTGTTATCGCCAAGCAGCAGATTATACATATAGCTTTAGTGTAAGCGGCTCTGACTTTGCTGTTTGCAAGCCAATAGAATACTCCAAACCAAATTACAAAAGTACCTACCGCAATGCAAGTGGAAGATACCAAGTACCACAATGGGCTTTGATAGTAGCTTGTAAATACAAATTCCTGCGGTGAAGAGCTGATTACGGCAGATGGTATAACGAGTCCTGTTAAAACTGCCATGAACACGCAGCCTGCTACAAATAATTTTGTATTGTACTTATATTCTTTGATTTTTTTAGGTTTTCTTTTTGCAGGATTTTTTTCTCTTACCAAAGCAAAAAGAATAGGAAATACGCAGACAATTCCCAACAGTGTAAATACAAGTGATTTTTCAGTGTATGTATCATCAATAAAAAAGCTGTATATTGATAATGCTATACCGCCGATTGCAAGAAATTCTTTTCCGACTTTTGCAGGATTTTTACTTTTTAAAGTTAAGGTTTTTATAAGTGAAAATGCATTGTTTAAAGTCCAATAAAATACTAATCCGGATGGTGAATTATACAAAAATACAAGAAAGAACAGTGCAGTTATATATAGCTGTATTTTAGTTTTAGCAGGATAATCTTTTGAATAAAGCGCAGAAGATATTAAGTTTATTACAGTCATAATAATCGGCAAAATATTTATTGATATGCCGAATAATGTTAACAGCTTATCAGGTGTGCTTAAATCATTTATAAGTCCAAAGCTTACATCTTTTATACCGGAATAAGTTGATAAAAATCTGTATGCCGCAATGAAAAAAGGAATTTGCAAAAACAAAGAGGTAACACCTCTTAAAACATATGTAGGTTTGTAATTGTTTTGGCGATAATAGGTTTGGAGCATCATCATTCGCTCGTCGCCTTTAAATGTCTTTTTTATATGCGAAACGCCTTTTTCAAGCTTTGCCTCTATGTTTCTTTCCTGTTCCTGAATAGCGTCGGCACGCCTGTATAGCGGCAAAACCAAAAAGTTCATTGCAAGGCTTAAAATGATTATTGCTACTCCTTTATTTTGAATTACAGAATATGCAAATTTATATATTGCCTCAAACAATATTTGCAAAGGCTGAAAAAGTAAAGCATATAAAATTGAACCAAATGACATTATTTTTGCTCCCGTAACTTTATGATAATTAAACTTGGTATTAAAATAAACAGCGATATAAAAATATAAATTTCAACAGTGTTTACAGCTGTGAAATTGATTAAAAAATGTAACGGTACAGTTAATAAAATACTGCCTGAATAATAAGAAATTGCAGTTAGGCAAAGCCCTAACGAAAATGCAAACAGCAATTGCACCGCTATAAATATTGTGCTTTTTTGTGAAAATAAATTGATTATATGCGAAAACGAAAAAAGCGCGGATACGATAAAAATATTTAGAGCAGGTTTATTAAATGTTTTTTTTAAATATGATAAAATAATTCCTCTGAAAAATAATTCCTCACCAAAAACACAGGAAATCAGCTGTAAAATTTCAAATGGCGTGGGGGTATAGCTGCTTTTTAACGAAATAAGTATATTAAAAAATATCACGAAGATAACTAAAAGATTTAAAATCAATATTCGCCAATCTTTCAAATTGCCGATTTTCAGTCCGTATTCTTTAAATTGGTGTGTTAACTTTAACACGGTAAAAACAGTACCCCAAAATAAAATTAAAATTACTGTTTTTATTATTTCATTTTCACACTTTGGCAAAAATATATTTATAAAACTGTACATAATAAGAAAAAATATAAGTACAGGCAATTTTTTATTTTTCATATTGTTTACTCATTATTTTAAATAAAATATATATAACATTATATCATAAAAAGTATAAATATCAAATAAAATCGCCTAAATTATTAGGCGATTTTGTGTCAGTATAAGGTTTTAAGCTGATTTGTTATAATTTTCATCGCTTACCGGCTCTAACCATTTGTTAGAGCCGATACTTCAATTGCAGGATGGCTGAACCGGCTGTCTTTTGCAGCTCCAAGTCGATACCCGCTTTTCTGTCGTTTGTGTTGTTATTTCATACTAATCACATTTTATATGGCAATTATAACACCTGAACATAACTTTAGGCCAATACCTTTTCAACTGAATTTCAAAAGCTTTTTCTGTTTATATCAAGTGTTAAATCCCAATCCCTTTGCTTTTCATCACCTATTGTGCAAAGTAAAAATGATTTTATATCACTTAATACTTTGTTTTTCTTGCCTGCTTTCTTTTCTGCAATGTGAATTATCAAAGACAGTCTGTTAATAAGTTTTTCAAATGCCTCATAAACCGCTGTTCCTTTTACATAAGGCTCATTTCCTATGAAAATATTTCTTACAAGTTCTATACCTAAATCTTTTGCAAGAATGTTTTGTATGCTTTTATCAGGATTAAACCATAAAAAATTACATATTTTTTTTACAGTCAGTTTGTTTAAAATTTTTATTGCGGGCTTTGGCAAAATTTCTTTCATTTTATAGTCAATCATTCTGTCAAACCGCCACTGAAAATACTCACTTGCACTTTTTCCCTGCTTGTCATAATCAAAATCATTTATTGTGTAAGATTTTATGTCGGCAGTGCTGTCTTTAATAGTTACTTTTCTGTATGCACACGGACAGCCTACAAAACAGCCGGTTTGAACATCCGTTATTTTATTGCCATTTTCTGTAACATATTCTGTAACCGCCTGTGCATGCATATGACCTGTAAATATTAAGTCAAGCCCTGCGTCTGCAAATTGATTTGCACGCTTTTCCCAATCGGTTAAATGTGAATCGCTGATTAAATTCATTATCGGCGAAAAAGGCAGTAGGGGATAGTGTGTCATTGCAAATATGTAATTGCCTGTACGGTGGGCATCTTCAATCTGCTCAAGTGCCCACTTCATTTGATTATCCCATAATCCTTTGAAATCTTTGCAGTCGCCATCGCAGTTTAGTGCAAGCAGTCTTATTCCGTCGGCAAGCTGTGCCACATATGACATACTTTCTTTATGCTCGCTTATTGCACCGTCAAAGCCGAAATCTTTATAAAAATCACGCAGTTCATCTCTCGGCATTGCTTTAACAGGCAGCATTTTATCCCCGTCAAATTCAAAGGAGTCATTATCATCATAATCGTGCCTGGCGGTGATGAGATATATTTTTTTGCCTTTCTCTTTTAATTTGTAAAGCCTGTTTCTCAGTCCGATATGGCTTTGGTATTCACCCCTGTAAACCAAATCACCGGGAATTAGAATTATATTTGTTTCTTTATCATCGGCTATTTGCTTAAACCCGGCGTCAATAATTGCCGGCGTTTCAGCAACACATTTTTGGTCGCTCATACTTCTTTTTTCATATGCCGCACCGCTGCGCTTAAATGATGGGTCAAAAAAATGTGTATCCGTTACAAGATAAAAATTTAAGTTTTGCATATTTATCATCCCTAATTAAGATTTTGAATTTAGAAATTTTACTGTTTTATTTTACCATATAGTATGATATATTGTAAATTGAAGATTTATATAAATCAAGTGAGGAACATGAAATGATAAAACATAACGAAAAAAACAATATATTTATTCTTGAAACCAAAAACACACATTATGTCTTCGGAGTTGATGAAGAGGGATATAACCGCCATATTCATTGGGGCAATAAATGTAATTACGGCGATTATGAATTTGCCCATGTAAACGGTGAAAATTCAAATAATACCGTACAGGATGAAATTAGGCAGGAAATTACACCTTTTGGCTCAACTATGTATCGCGAATGTGATATTAAGGCTGAATTTGCGGATGGCTGCCGTGAAATCAGTATGCATTATGACTCATTTGTTCTTGAAAAAAACATTCTCAAAGTTATTTTTAAGGATGATTACTATCCTCTTCAAATAATTCTTAATTATGAAGTTTATGATGAATATGATATAATCAAAAGGTATATCACACTTAAAAATACGGGCAATGATAATATCGTTTTTGAAAGAATATTCAGTGCTGAATTTTCACTTCCGTCTGTAAAGCCATATACTTTTATTAACACAAACGGTGCTTGGGGCAGCGAATTCTTGCAAACAAATACTGTGCTTGACGGAGGAAGTATCATTTATGAAAATCGCAGGGGTGCATCAAATCATAATAACTCACCATATTTCATTGCACATCAAAATGCCGATGAAAACAGCGGCGATGTATATTTTGCAAGCCTTGCTTACAGCGGTAATTTTAAAGTCAGCGCAAGCCGAGATGTGTATTCAATCACCAGAATTTCAATCGGAATGAATGATTTTGATTTTTCATATACTTTAAAACCGGGTGAAACATTTGATTCACCGTTAGTTTACTGTGGCAGAGCAAACGGTTTTGGTGAAATGTCAAGAAATATGAATCGCTTTTCAATTGATTTTCTTCTTCCTAAAAGTTTTAATGATAAGCCGCTTCCCGTGCTTTATAATTCTTGGGAAGCAACTGAATTTAATATAGATGTATCTCAGCAAACAGCCCTTGCCGAATTGGCGGCGGATATCGGTGTTGAACTTTTTGTTATGGATGACGGATGGTTCGGCAAAAGAAATAATGACATGGCAGGGCTTGGCGATTGGTATGTTAATAAAGAAAAGTTTCCAAACGGGATTGATGAACTGATTGATAATGTAAATAAACTCGGAATGGATTTCGGTATTTGGGTTGAGCCTGAAATGGTAAATCCCGACAGCGATTTGTATCGCACTCATCCCGATTGGGCATATCATTTTGAACACAGAAATGCAGATGAACTTCGCCACCAGCTTGTGCTTAATATGACTCGCAGTGATGTTCAAAATTATATATTTGAATGCCTTGATAATTTACTTGAAAATCATAATATTAAGTATATTAAATGGGATATGAACCGTCCTTTTTCGCAGGTTGGTGCAGAAAATCTTGAAAATGCGAAAATGTATTCATATCTTCATACAATGGCAGTTTACAAGATTGTTGATGAACTTAAAAAGCGTCATCCCCAAGTGCAGTTTGAAAGCTGTGCGTCAGGCGGTGGCAGGTGTGACCTCGGTGCAATCAGCCATTATGACCAAGTATGGACGAGTGATAATACCGACGCTATTGACAGAATGACTATTCAAAAGGGATATTCTTTGCTTCATCCTGTTAAAACAATGCGTGCGTGGGTTACTGATATTTGCGGTATAAATAAGCCTTGTTCACTTGATTTCAGGTTTAATATTGCAATGCAGGGTTCACTCGGAATAGGCGGTAATCTTATTAAATATTCCGCCGAAGATTTAGAAATTTGTAAAAAGAATATTGATTTTTATAAATCTGTTCGCAATATTGTTCAGTTCGGCGATTTGTATAGAATACTTGATATTGAAGATGGGGAAGTGCTTTGCAACGAATATGTAAGCACTGATAAAAATGAAAGTGTGGTTTTTATTGCTGCAAATGCAACAAGGTTTTTTAAAAAGAAATTTAATCTTCACTTTGCAGGCCTTGATGAAAATAAAACATATTCTTTTTCCTTAAGCGGTGACGAATATGTAAAAGGCGGGGCGTATCTTATGAATGTGGGTGTTCCTATTTATGTCAGGGGTGCAGATTATAACAGGGCAATAATCATAAAAGCAATATAAAATAAAAGAAACAGTGAATAATGTGGTATTAACACAGGTTTCACTGTTTCTTTATTTTTTGTGCCGTTATATATTTTTCTGTATAATTTAATAATAAGGCTGAACGGTAAATCGAAGCTAAAAAGGTAAGGATTTTTTTAATTATAGCTATTATCTCCTTTATTTTGTATTGGATATTCTTTGTTTATTACTAATAAAAATGCAGACACGAAAAAACCTATGGTAATAGGGTTAATTATTTGGAAAATATAGTCTATAATAATAACAAGTTTGTTGTATTTGTTTTTATGTAACATAACAAAATTAAATATTATAAAAAATATTGGAAATAAAAACAAATATACATCAAGAATTTTTGAAATGGAAAATGAAATTGTTAACATACTTGTAATAACTGAAATTATATTACTTTCTGTTAATATAGTTATGTCTGTACGTTCTATCAAATATATAATTATTGATAATAAATGAAAAAGTAAAAGTGCAACAGAGAGATATATAGCAATTTTCTTTTGTGTATTAAACGAGTTAATATAGTCTTTAATGTTGTATTGATTTCTTTTATTCATTTTATCGCTTTGCCTCTTTCCCCTAATTTTGTATTCGCAATGTTTTCGCATATAGATGAATATTTGTTAGGAATGTTTTTCAAGTTTAATTTCATAACAGTTTCTTTTGTATATTGCAAAATTATATACTACATCATTCAAATCGGTATCATCAACTGTAATTGCAGTTCCGCTTTTGTTATATAAAAGATACAAGCAATCTTTATTGCGTACAAGTTCTAAAGTGCCGCCATACAAAATTGGCGTAAGAGTGCAGTTTGAAATTGTGGCATTATGATTAAGGGTCTGCACCAAATTGTCGTAACTGCTGTTAATATCTGTTGTACTATATTTAGAAATATTGTCGGTTTTATAAAAAACTCCCAAATGCTTATAATTATCAAATTGATAATTTAAAAACTCACTAATATCTTCTTGCTTCCACAATTTATTATCCGAATATGATAATGATTTTGATGAGCGAACAGTATAATATCTTGAGCGTTTAGAAAACATATCATAAGTGTTATCTTGAAAAATCATATCACTGTATAACTCTATGCCGGAAATGTTAGAATCAACATTATCTTGTAAATATTCAGTACACCATATTTCCAAATCTTCTAATTGAAAATCATCTACATAGTGCTTTTGAAAATACTCAACATTAAAATTTTTACCGTCAACATTGAACACCCACTTTGCCGGTACTACCCAAATATTAAATTTTTCTAATAAAACAAACTCTGTTTCAATATGTGCCTTGTATTCTTCAACTTCAGTTATTTCGGATTGAGTAACGCCGTATTTGTATGCAATATACTCCTTTGCATTACGAGTTAATGAATTTGAATATAAAATGATAGAAGCTGCTGAAAATATAGCGAAAATTAAAGAAATACAAACATATTTTTTGATTTTCTTGAAAGTTGATTTGCTGTTTTTATTCATCCTATCGCCTTTCCTTTTTCCTCTAATTTTATATTTCCAATTTTTGTATCATAATAATAACTTGCAAAATTGTCATATTTTTGCCTTGTGAATTCAATATCTGTATTTACTAATATTACATGTTTATTTTCTATATTTTTACATATAAACGAATATTTGTTTAGAAGTTTTTCTCTTAATGATTTATACTTTTCCGTTGAAAGCACCGAATTGTTATTTATTGACATTCTGCGATATGGGCTTAAATCATTTACCTTATAATAAATCACAAAAGAATCGTTATCGTTAATCAAAAAATCTTCAATATTATCTTTTTTTACAATATCATGCAAATAGCCGTAATCGATTATTATACCGACAACATTAGAGTCAACTGTTTTTAAATAATCAACCGACCACTCGAAAACATCTTCTAATTGATAATTGTCACTAAAGCCATTTTGTGTTTTTACCACACCGAAAGTTCTTTTGTTGCACCTGATTTTCCAAGTTGGAGGCGTAGTATACCAATCAAAGAGAATACCTAAATCGCTATCGTCGTGAAATCTTTCGCCTTCGTAATCGAGCAGAACTATGTCCTTTTTGTCAAAATCATATTTATCAACCAGGTATTCAACAACCTCTGCTCTGTGGCATTGAACATAAATAATATGCGCGATACCAAATATCAAAAAAGCCGCAAATATTATTGCTAATATTCGTAAAATGATTATTTTACCTTTTTTCATATAAATCTCCTTTTCTATTTCTTATTTACCATAAGATTGTTTTCTTAATTTTAAAGCTTTTATTTGCGAACTGTTCTTCACTTGTTTCATATTCTCTCACCATCTTTAAATTAAATGTTTTTCTTGTTTTAACAATTCAATTTGCTTGTATTCTAAGAAATATTCTTTATGTGAATAAATATTATTTTCAGTGATTTCATCATCAACAATATAAACAATCGGTTTTCTGTTAAAATTAAAATATTTACATATTTTATCCTGCAAATCACTTTTGATTTTAGTTGCTGCTTCTGTATCGTCAATATAAGGAGATATATCATTTACTGAATAATAAACAACAAAATCATTGTTGTAATCTTTTAATGCAAAATCTAAAAAATTATGTATTTGACTTTTTTGTATAAGTTCAGATGAGCTGTAATTTTCTTTTTAATAATCATAATTATCCTCCAAATTTATATTTACGAATTCTCCTGCATATTTATCAAATTCATTCAAATCAATACCGTAAAATCCATAATATGATTTACATCCAGGCAATTCATTTTGGTGTAAAACAATATGAATGTTATCATCATGATATTTTTCAACAAATACAGCATCAAGTTTTGCCATATAATCTCTGAATTTAGAATTCATATCATAACCATATAATGAATCAGTATATTTATTTTCGTTTCTTGATTCATTTATGTACCGGTTAATATCATCTGTTTTAATAAATATCTCGCCTGTTCTTCCTGCTTTGATAATTTCGCCGACATTATCTTTCGTCCAAACAACATTTTTGTATTTATCCTTTTCTTCGTTATAAATACCATAAACAGCCGTATCGCGAATATTGACCATATCAATATTTTCATCAACAGTATTTTTCAATTCATCCGTCAGCCACTCTGAAACCTCTTTCATTTGGTAAGCGTCATAATATCTAAAATTCATAAATTTTACATTAAATATGCGACCGTCATCTTTTGCTTTATATACCAAATAAGAATCGTGCCAAACGACAGCCCAATAATCTATATCATAATGAAAGTTTCCCGGACAATAATCGTAAACTTTGTAGTCACTCATTTTGGTGTCATATTTATTAGCCAAATATATTCTCGGGAATACAGAAACAAACAATATCGTCATAATAACATACAATAATAAAGCAATTAAAAATACTATTCCAATTTTCTTTGCTTTTTTCATATTATAACCCCCTATATTAGTACTATATCATAAAACAAATTAACATAAAAGTACAAAATTGAATATCATTAAGAAGAGGTTTGCCCCAAATGTTAGGGCAAACCTCTTCTTAAGTTTCGTTTCATATTTATCAAGTTCTTTCTTAACAGCATTTAAAATAGCAACGCTAACCGGCGGCACAGAACTTTCATTGTATTAACCTGAAGGTGCATATGGTCGATTTCTTCCAGCCTTGTGGCAGATTATATCAACCTGTCAAAGGTGAACTGAATTATCCGTAAATTAGTTTTTCAAAAAGAAATCACTTAACTTTACTATTAAAATTGTATTTAAAATATTTTTTCACAAAATGTTTCATATACTCATTTTCGTTGCCGGATTTACACAAATAATCAATATCCTCGTCATAAAAGGTCATATAACCAATTTTACATTCGGAAATGTTAATGCAAACAAAATCTATATTTTTAGGAAATTCCTGTGTTTGTGACTGCGGTTTTAACACTTTAAAATTCCAATCACCAATGCTAAAACTTGTTTGCGGTATAATATATTCATCAGAATCAAGAATAACATCAGTTTGATATTCGAAAGATTCGAGTCGTAAAAGTTGATTATTAAAGCTTTTTTTGTCATATTCAGCAATAAACATACTACCGTATGAATCAGACATTAAAGAATGTATCCTGTTCGACTGAAAATAGAGATTTTTATAATTCCCAAAATCATCTAAAGAAAAATGAATATAATCCGAATTTTCACTTGATATTTTGTAATAGTTTTTGACACCAACAACTGTGTGTGAATTATTAGCTAATATAGCAATCAAAGATATCAATATCAAAACCAACGCCAACACAGAAAGTAATATGATTTTCGATTTTTTCTTCATATTAAACATATCCTTTATATTTATTTATAGTAGCCGTTGTGCCTTTTAAAACCAATGCTAACATGCTCAATATATCACAAAATTCTAAATATATCAATATCATAAACACAAGCAAAAATAGGGGGAAATAAATAAAAAAAGAGCTGAATTTTCAGCTCTTTTTTGTGGCAGATTATATCAACCTGCAAGTCACGGTAGTATTTGCTTCGCAAATCTCCACCTTAAAGACTTGACAGAACGATGTTACGGGTTTATTTGCATTATAAACCCATAATAAGAACATCACCCATTTACAAAATCACAGATTTTGAATGGGTCTTGATAACCTTGTTACTCGCTTTGCTCGTAATAACGATTCTTCGAATCCTTATCTTTTTCTTGCAAAATGTGGCAGCGGTTTTATTGACATCCGTCCAAAAATGTGATTTGATATACACAGAGCGCTTTGGTATTGTAAAGACAGCCGGGGCGCGCAAAAAACAGCTTCAGATTGCAAAATGACATTTTGCGACAATGTTATGCTTTTGACGGCAGGAGGAGATTTTTATGAATAGAAAGAATATAGGTATAGCTTTTGGTGCGCTTTGTGGGCTGGCAGCTTTAACTGCAACGGCAGCGGAAATATTCTATGATATCTCAATCAACACGAAATCGCCTATCCATATGAGCAAACTCAACAACTTGGTTCAAAAAGCCACGAATACTGCTGGCAATGAAGAGGAAGCAAGTGCAAAATACAGCGGTATGACAGGCACGCCGGAAATCAAAGAATGGTATGCTACACACGGCGAGGATGTGTATATTCTGTCTGATTCGTTGCGCCTGCACGGAAAACGGTTCAAAAATACCGGCACAAAATATGTTCTCGTATGCCACGGCTACACAAGCAAGGCCAAGCATATGGCCGGATTTGTTCATAAATTTTACACGCTTGGTTATAATGTTTTGGCAGTAGATGCAAGAGCCCACGGCGACAGCGAGGGAACAAAAATCGGTATGGGCTGGCCGGAGCGTGTGGATATTATAAAGTGGATAAACCGGATCCTTTCATGGGAGCCGAGCGCCCGGATCGTTCTGCATGGTGTATCCATGGGGGCGGCAACGGTTTTGATGGCGTCAGGTGAAGATTTACCCGGAAATGTGAAGGCTGTTATTGCAGATTGCGGCTACACGTCGGAATGGGATGAGTTCCAACGGGAGGCGGATGCCCTGCATATTCCGTGGTTCCCCGTGCTCAACGCCACATCGGTGTTGTCAAAGGTGCGTGACGGGTATGATTTTAAGCAGGCCAGCGCCCTTGCGCAGGTGAAAAAGAGCCGCATACCAACGCTGTTTATTCACGGCTCGTCGGATGAGCTTGTGCCATACAGTATGCTGGGCGAATTGTATGCGGCTGCAGCCTGCGAAAAAGAGGAACTTACCGTAGAAGGCGCAGGCCATGCGCTCTCGTCTTCTGTTGCGCCCACGCTGTATTGGCGTACAGTCGATGATTTTATCGCAAAGTATTTAGATAGGTAAGCTGAATTTATTTGCCATTTATGCGGAAATGTGTAAATATAAACGCCCGGGAGAAGCGGTTCGTTATGGAGGATGCGCCGGCGTTTGGCGCTAGGATTGTCGCCGATTTGACAGGTAAATAGGACTCCACGCAGCGGCGCACCAAACGGTGCGTCGCTTTTGCATCCTGTGTGCTAATGCTGTGTTGCAAAAGACGGTCGGGTGTGGTACACTTGTATTAGAGTTCTATGCATTTTTGCAAAAAGGGGAGGGTGCCTGTGTATGAGAACAAGCACAGACCAATAACTGATGATGAACGCCGAATGATACTTGAAACCATACCAAAGCACTATGCCGGAACAATGGTGCTTACAATGTTATGCTGCGGACTTCGACCGATAGAAATCCGAAGAATGAAGTGGGATTGGATAGATTTTGAAAACGCAATTCTGACAGTCGGCAAATCCAAAACGGAAGCAGGAACAGGACGAAAGATACCAATTCCGCCTGTACTTTTAGATGCATTAAAGGAACATAAAGCAAAAGAACTCAACAATGAATATGTATTCGTAAAGTACGAAAAGCACACACGCATGGATGACAACAGGAAGAAGTGCTACCAATGTTTTTTATTCGTAATTAAATATGATTTAACTATTTTACAGCAAAGGAGTAATACCAGTGAAAAAAAGAATTCTGTTTATCTTATTTTTTGTGAGCGTAATATGTTTATCTGGTTGTAATTCAAACACTTCCCTAATAGAGGGAAATTCTGATCCTGAACCAATAAAATCTGAAGATCAAGAAATTCAAAATTTTTTGGATGTGGAAGTGGACTCATCCTATGATAATATAATAGTAAAAATGGAAAAGGATTCATATTCTGTAGATTCAGAGCAGATTATTTGTACAGTTCAAGATAATAATGTTGGCAAAGCATTTTATTTTTATGAAATTCCTTTTATAGAAAAAAAATTGATGATAATTGGGTTAGACTTTATTATAATTCAAACCGCCTTGACATAGCCCAATGGATGCTATGTGCTGAGGAGGGAAACACTACTGAACCGAATTCTTCCCGATATACTGTTAGGCTCGCTGATATTAAACCAAAAGTAACACCAGGTGAATATAGATTAGTGGTATTTACAGCAAAAAAACACTATATGCACCATTTACATTAGTAAAATAAAGGAGATATTATTATAAAAAATATTAAAAGAATATTATCTGTATTTTTAGTCGGAATCATAAGTGTTAGTATGTGCCTTCCGTCAATGACACTCCGAATAACTTGCACATAGTACTGATACTATACTTATCTTTGTGCTTGTGTATTACCTGATATTTGATTGTCGGCTTCACTTCCTTTCTGTGAGCGAGAGAAAATCCCGCATTAACTTGTTTTCTATTTCTAATCGCTTTATATATCTATCTTTACTTGCCATTACATATCTCATTTGGGAAAGTTTGTCCAACTTTTGAATCGACGGTGGCAGTTCTCCTTCCTTTTTGCATGGTCTGCCTTTCTTGTGTACTGATTTTCCGGCCTCTATCATTCTTTGCTTTTTATTGTATCTTGTTTTAAAGTCTCGCATTTCTTTGAGCGTAAAGCCGAGTCTTTCACCAATTCTTCTTAAGCTCATACCCTGCTCATACATTTTTATGATTTCTTTTTCGTAATCACTTATATGTCTATATTTTCGTGGCATAAAAATTCCCCCTATGGTAGTTTATTACATTCTACCATAGGGGGTCTGTTTTTTCTATTGTCCATTTTTTACGGACTTGTTCATTATTACTTTAAGCCCTCTTTATTTTTTGAAATGTCTCTCAATTTTTTTGCTCATTTCAATTCGTGTTACGATTTTGATTTGAGCGATGTCTTTCAAAAGTCTCAGTCATAAATGCCCTAAATCGCACTAAAATGACTTTGGAATTTT
>ERZ824575.1245-NODE-1245-length-25164-cov-2.897049_pt1 | contig 25164 bp, 17 predicted proteins | sample MGYA00519470_ERZ824575 | MGnify/ENA primary metagenome ERZ824575 (study PRJEB31778, sample SAMEA3449170) | human gut metagenome | biome: human gut; feature: human-associated habitat; material: faeces | place: United Kingdom | collected 2010/2012 ...
AACTACTCGCACTTCGTGGGCGACATCTTCGGCGCCCCGCTGGCCATCGAGGGCATCTTCGCCTTCTTCCTCGAGAGCACCTTCATCGCCGTGATGTTCTTCGGCTGGGGCAAGGTCTCGAAACGCTTCCACCTCACGGCCACCTGGCTCACGGCCATCGGTGCCAACCTCTCGGCCTGGTGGATCCTGGTGGCCAACGCCTGGATGCAGTATCCCGTCGGCTGCGAGTTCAACCTCGAAACGGTCCGCAACGAGATGAGTTCCTTCTCCGAAGTGGCCCTCTCGCCCGTGGCCGTGAACAAGTTCCTGCATACGGTAACCTCGTCGTTCACCCTTGCGGCGCTCTTCGTCGTCGGAGTCAGCGCCTGGTACCTGCTCCGCGGCCGTGAAAAGCGCATGGCGACGAAAAGCATTGCCATAGCCTCGCTCTTCGGCCTCATCTCCGCCCTGGCCACGGCCTGGAGCGGCGACCAGTCGGGAGCCATCGCAGCCCGCACGCAGCCCATGAAGCTGGCGGCCATGGAGGCCCTCTACGACGGTGAGCATGGCGCCCCGCTCACGGTCATCGGACTGCTGCGCCCCGAAGACGAGCGCAGCTCGAACGACGACGCCTTCCACTTCAAGGTGGACATTCCGAAGCTGCTCTCCGTGATGAGCTTCCGCGACACGGAGGCCTTCGTGCCGGGCATCAACGACCTGATCAAGGGCAACGCGGAGCAGGGAATCCTTTCGGCCGAAGAGAAGATGGCCCGCGGCCGCGCGGTCATCGCCACGCTCGCCCGCTACCGCCAGGCCCGCGACGAGGGCGACACGGGGACCATGCAGCAGATCGAGGAGCTCTTCGATGCCTCGACGCCCCAGGGCGAACACTTCCTGCGCGAATACTTCGCCTACTTCGGATACGGGTATCTCGAAACGCCGCAGCAGCTCGTACCGAACGTGCCGCTGCTCTTCTACTCGTTCCGCGTGATGGTCGGCGCCGGCTGTCTGTTCATCCTGCTGCTGGCGCTCGTCTGGTGGTTCAACCGCCGCGAGCGGCTCGACACGAAGCGCTGGCTGCTCCACGCCGCCGTATGGTGCATTCCGCTGGCCTATCTCGCCTCGCAGGCCGGATGGATCGTCGCCGAGGTCGGACGCCAGCCCTGGGCCATTCAGGGGCTCATGCCCGTGAACATCGCCGCCTCGAAGATCCCGAGCGGCTCCGTAACCACGACCTTCATCCTCTTCCTCGTGCTCTTCACGGCACTGCTCATCGCCGAGGTGAGCATCCTCTGCCGCCAAATCAAGATCGGACCCAAAAACGAATAAGCCATGGATACGCTGACACTGCTCCAACACTACTGGTGGTTCCTCATCGCGCTTCTGGGCGCCCTGCTGGTCTTCCTGCTCTTCGTGCAGGGCGGGCAGGCGCTGCTCTACCGCCTCGGACATACGGAGGAGGAGCGCAACATGATCGTCAATGCCTTGGGCCGCAAATGGGAGCTCACCTTCACGACACTCGTAACCTTCGGCGGCGCCTTCTTCGCCTCGTTCCCGCTCTTCTACTCCACGTCGTTCGGCGGCGCGGTCTACGTCTGGATGGCCATCCTGCTCTGCTTCGTTGTGCAGGCCGTGGCCTACGAGTACCGCCGCAAGCCCTCGAATGTCTTCGGTGAACGTACGTTCGATATCTTCCTGATGATCAACGGGCTGCTCGGGCCACTGCTCCTCGGCATGGCCGTCGGGACCCTCTTCACGGGAGCACCGTTCACCGTCGACCGGCTCAACCTGGCCAACGCCGGTGGCGACGCCGTGGTGATCTCGCAATGGACCACTCCCTGGCACGGCCTCGACGCCGTGGCAAATCCCCGCAACTGGGCGCTGGGACTCTCCGTGGCGCTGCTCTCGATGATCCTGGCCTGTCAGTTCCTCGCGCACGACGTCGACGACGAGACGATCCGGCTTCACATCCGAGGCTGCCTGCGCCGCCTTGCGGGAGGCTTCGTCACGCTGTTTGTCATTTGGCTGCTCTGCCTGCTCATGGCCGACGGATGGACCGAAGATCCCACGACGGGCGTGATCTCGGCGGAGCCCCACAAATACCTGCACAACCTGCTCGAAATGCCCGTTGTGGCCGCCATGCTCTTCGTCGGCGTCATCGCCGTACTGGCAAGCATCGGCATGGGATGGGTCGGGAAACGACGGGCCATCTGGTTCGGCGGTGCAGGGACGGTTCTCACAGTCCTCGCCCTGCTGCTGCTGGCCGGCTGGAACAACACGGTCTACTACCCTTCGACGGCCGACATGCAGGCCTCGCTGACGATCCGCAACTCCTCATCGAGCCTCTTCACGCTGAAGACGATGTTCTGGGTATCGCTCTTCATCCCCGTCGTCGTAGCCTATATCTGGTATGCGTGGCGGGCCCTGAGCCGCCGCCCGATCACCCGCGAGGAGATTCGCGACGGAGGACATCAGTATTGATCCCCGCAGACGACAAAAGCGCGGAGGCCCGTTGGGTCTCCGCGCTTTTTCATGGTGTGACGGAACCGGTTTCCGGCCCGGCCGTCCCGTCTCCGGCTATTTCTCCTCCGGACCGCCGAAGGGGTACTGGTGTTCGTGCACGTCGTCGAAACGCATCCCCTTCTCGTAGGTCTTCATCGCACGGCGCGACATGCCCATCGACGAAAAACCGCCGTCGTGGTAGAGATTCTGCATCGTAACCTTGCGCGTCAGGTCCGAGAAGAGCGTCAGCACATAGTCGGCGCAATCCTCGGCCGTGGCATTGCCCAGCGGCGACATGCTCTCGGCAAAGGCCATCAGATCACCCAGACCCAGCACGCCGCTGCCGGCCGTGGTCTGCGTCGGCGACTGCGACACGGTGTTGATGCGCACATGCTTCTCGCGGCCGTAGATATAACCGAAGCTGCGGGCGATCGACTCAAGGAGCGCCTTGGCATCGGCCATGTCGTTGTAACCGTAAAGCGTGCGCTGCGCGGCAATATAGGTGAGGGCCACAATCGAGCCCCACTCGTTGATGGCGTCCTTCTTGCGGGCCACCTGAATGGCCTTGTGGAACGAAATGGCCGAGATGTCGAGCGTCTTCGCGAGGTAGTCATAGTCCAGATCGTCGTACGTGCGGCCCTTGCGGACGTTGGGCGACATGCCGATCGAGTGGAGCATGAAATCGAACTTGCCGCCGAAGTGCTCCATCGTCTTGTCGATGAGGTTCTCCAGATCCTCGACGCTCGTGGCGTCGGCCGGGACAACGATCGTATGGCACTTCTCGGCCAGCTTGCCGATCGTACCCATGCGGATCGAAACGGCGGTATTCGTGAGGACGATCTCGGCTCCCTCCTCGACGGCGCGTTCCGCCACCTTCCAGGCAATGGACTGCTCGTTGAGTGCTCCGAAGATCAAACCCTTCTTTCCTTTCAATAAGTTGTAAGCCATCGTAATTGTTTTTTGATTTCGCCGGCAAATATAGTGCAAGGTATTCGCAATGCCAAATTTTATGGTCAAAACGTCCCGAGACACCCCGCCCAGACCGCAAGCAGAATAAAAAAGGACGGGCGCCCGAAAGCGTCCGTCCTTGCAAAAAGGGTTTGTGAATGGGTTATTCTGCGGATACGGCCGTTGCAACCTCATCGGCGTGCATCAGCACTCCGGGCTTCCAGGTCTTGAGGCGGAGCGGAGTAGCTTCAGACTGCGACACTGCGGCACGGGTTTGCACCTTACGCATCGTGAAGGGCCCCGACGCATAATCGAAGTCGGTATATCCATCATCAGCATAGAACCGAGCGAACGAAGATCCTTTCAATGCGAAGAAATCCATGCCGATAATCGGGAGCGTCCTGCCACCAGTGATGGTAACGGATCTGCCAGCCATTACTGCCGTGGTCTTATCGGTACCCAGCTTGGCATCCATACCAATGTAACCGCCCGTAACGATGGTATAGGATCCATTATTCCGTGCCAAGCAGATGTAGGTAATATCATACCCATCGGTAACACCAACTTTCTGTCCGTTAGCAATCGAGAACATGCCCGTTACGGAATCATAATTTGCCACAATGGAATAAACATTGCGAAGCGTTGTAATACCCAGACCGGTAATATTAAACGACTTATTCGGAATTTTGACATCAATCGTAATATTCATTGTTTGCGGAGTCTTCGTAACCTCCGACGAGGTACTGGTTACCTCCCAGGTACCGAGCCATGCCTCGTAATCCTCCTCCAGCGGCGGCATCTCGGCAGAAGTGAACTCCTCCTTGAACAGGTCGGTCGTCGAAGTAAAGGCACTGCCGTCTTCCAGAAGAGCGATACCGAAGGCCGCTACAACATATTCCGTTTCGGGCGACAGCTGATTCTCGAATGTTCCTTCCGACGGACCCATATAAGCAAGCGCCGACAGGATTATCTCAGGCTCAAGTCCCAGATCAAGATAGGAATTCAGCTCATCGACAAGCGCACGCATAATCGCCTTGTCACTCATCGTAGCGATGCTCGACTTCGGGAATACAGCCCACTGGTAGTACTCGTCGTCGATCGTCGGCGTTACGGACACGGTAACACTGCTGTAGGTCAGATCGGAGATGTCGATCGTGAACTGGTTGTTCGAGCGGATCGGCTCGGCAGCGCTGATACGGACGCTTCCATCCTCGTTCTCGAAGTAATAATCCTCCTTGAAGGTCATCTCCGTAACGGTCTTGTTGCCGATTACAAGCGGCTCGTAGAAGTGAAGTCCCGTCTTCGTGTAGACATAGGGAGCGGTGATCTCCTGCGTTTCGGCATCCTCACCCTCGGGCGTATAGGCGATCGTGAAGACACGGGCCGTGAAATTGTTCACCGACATCCGCATCGTAACGGGATATTCGACACCGTCCACCGTGCAGGTCTTGCAATTTACCTCCATATCGGACGCAGCGTTGATATAGGCCTGCATCTCCGTAGCCCAGTCGCCGGACTCCATCGGATAGAGGTAAGCGTAATTGTTGGTCTTGCGTCCCTTGAGCTTGATGAACTCGTTGGAAGCCTCCATGACCACGAAGTCCGAATCTCCCTCCAGACCGCCATTAGCGGTACCGATACCCTGCTCGGCACCCGTCGAAGGCGACGAGTAGAAGTGGAAGATCTCATTGTAGGTATCGAACGAAAGAACGGCTCCGCTTTCACCCTCGACCGTATAGTAGGAGGTTGCGGTCTGGGTGGGATCGAAGTGCTCCGACGAAGCCACAACCGTACCGTCGGCATTGAATTTCAGGAAAACGGTATATCCTCCGTAAATACGGTTACCTTCGGGATAGAGCTCCATTCGCCAGCCGTTGGCAGCGCTCTGGAGTGCCGTGGTGGCTTCTTCTACGGCCGTCTCCAGACGCTCCGATGCCGACTGGGAGAATTTATCGTCATCTTCCATCAGACAGGAGACGAAGAGCGTGGAGAGGAGCGAAAATATGAGTAATTTTTTCATAACGTTCACGTCTAAAGGTTAAAGAGTATCCAAATCCATCGAGGGCACCTCAGCCTGACGTCGGAGAACGACCTCACGCAGCTGATCCAGATCGATATTCCATTCATTCTGCATGTACTTGTATGCAATCTCAAACTTCTCCTCGATCATCGAGCGGCCCGTTGAACCGGCCGTGGAGAGCATGGAACTCCACGTCGATGCCGTATTGGTTACATAGATCGAAATAAGCTCCACGAAATCCTCGTCGGCCGACGTGGCAGCATAACGGCTGATAAAACCGGCCTTGAGCGCCGCGGATTCGGTAGCATATACGTCCCAGCAGGCATTACCCACATAACGGCTGCTCTCGGAGGTACCGGTGATCTGGTCGAAGTCCGTCGAATAGGGTTTCGTCTGGTGAAGGATGTGGGCAAACTCGTGGTGGATCGTCTTGAAATACCACTCGTTGAGCAGATCGACATCCGTCGGATCCATCCGGTTCACGGCATAGAGCGTAATCTTCGTTCCGCCCTCGGCCGTACCGAGAATAACCGTACCGTTGTTGTTATAGGCCGGGCTGCCCACCAGGTAGATCATTTTCGGGAAGTAGTTGCGGATAAACTCCTCGCTACCGGTAATCTCGTCATAAGACTGCAGGCAGAGATGGCGGACCAGTTTGGCCATCTGTACCGCCTTCTCGTAGCTGGCCGGAGTAAGGTTATAGGTCATATCCGACTCCATATCCTGATAACGGTAGGCAAATTCGATGTTATAGGGCGTAACGAAATTATCATATAGCCAGGCATCGAGCGGCGTAGGCACGGACGTCTCCTCCACAATGACGCTGTTGGGGCTCAGATCGTCCTCGGCGCAGGAGGCAAACGCAAGCATGCATCCCAGCGCTACGATCGCAAACAAAACTATCTTTTTCATACTGTTCACTTTTTTCGTGGTTAAGATTATCTCGGATTGGGGGTCAATCCGGCTGCGATAACATCGGCCGGGAGCTGGATGGCACGGCGAGGATCGCGTACGACAAGCTCGTCATCAACACTCAGAATACCGAGGTCGTTGCTCGTAAGCGTACGACGGGCAATCTCAATACCGAAACGCTTCACATCGAACCAGCGGAGACCGCAGTGCAGCGTCTCGTAGCGGCGGAGCATCAGCAGCGGGTGGATCATGGCCTCCTGCATCTCGTCGAGCTGGAATGCCGGGTTGAGCTTCTTCTTGGGGGTCGGCTCCGTCGGCGTATAGTACGCAGTGGCATCAGCCCAGGCCTTGACGTTCTCCTCAGTCATGGCCGTATAGCGCGAGCAGGTATTCGACAGGAAGAGGTTCATGTCCGCGAGGGCGTTCGTATACTCCTTCTTCATGATGTAAGCCTCGGCACGCGTCAGCAGCAGTTCGTCCGCCGTGAAGATCGGATAAACCGTGTGGGCATAACCAATACCGGCTACCGGGTCGGTGTACTCGAACAGATAAGGCGTGTGCGGCAGCAGGGTCTTGTCCAGACCGCTCGTGTAGCTCAAAGGCCGGCATTTCCAGGTATAGGGAGCGAACGGCATGTTCGTAGCGCTGATACCTTCATTTTTGGCGATGTACTGGCCGTGGTTGTACTGCACACCCGTACTGTACCCTCCAAAATAGGTGCCCGAGGACGAATAGGCCGTAGCGAGCAGGTAGTTGCACGGCAGCTCCGTACCGATATAGTAGGTAGCGGCGGTATTCTGCGTCGAACCGTTGTTCATCGGGTACTGCAGCAGTTCCTCATAGTTGCGCAGCGTGCTGGCGGGCGTCTCGCTCAAGGCGGCCGTTGCACAGGCGATGGCCTCGTCCCACTTCTGATAATAGAGGTAGAAACGTGCGGCAAACGCATTGGCGGCGCGCTTGTTGAAGTGATACTTCGGCACCGAGTAGATGGCGTCGTTGATCAGCGGCAGACCCTCCTCGACATCCTTGGCGATCATTTCATAGACGCCAACCACCGTACCGCGCTCGTACTTGGGGTCAAGCTCCGTCTCGGCAGCCTCCATGTAGGGAATACCCAGATCGTCGGGATAGGCCGGATCATAGTGCTGGCAGAAGATATTGACCAGAACGAAGTGTGCATAGGCCCGGCAGAGAAGCGCCTCTCCCTTGGCAGCCTTTAACTTGTCGGTCATCTCCATGCCTTCGATGGCCTTCAGCGTCTGGTTGGCGTTGGCAATGGCCATATAATGCGATGACCAGGTATTGGCGGGACTTTCATTGTTGGTCTCCGTAGGATCGCTCCATTCGTAGCTCTGCTGCCAGAAACGGCTCCATCCGCTGTAATTCGTACCGTGGTTGTCGGTATTGTCGGATGCCAGCTCCAGGAAGAGCCACGGTTGGTTATCGGGGTAGGCCGAAACCAGCATGTTTATAGCCTTCTCCTCCGAGTCGATCGTCGTGCGGTTGTCGGGCTGCTGGTCGAGAAAATCGTTACATGCCACAAGCCCGGCCGCAAGAAGCGACGAGAATAGCAAACGCGAGAATTTATAGCTTTTCATAGATATCGTTTTGAGGGTTTATAAACCGATTTTGAGCGTCATCGTGAACTGCTTCGGAACAGGGGTTGCCACACCGCCCGAGTTGAAGAACTCCGGATCCTGACCGTTGAGCTTCTTGTCCGCATAGATCAGGAAGAGGTTCGTGGCCTGCAGCTTGAGCGAGAGGCTCGACAGCTTCAGCTTCTGGATCCACTGCTTGGGGAAGTCGTACGTCAGCGAGATCTCCTTCATGCGGATGAAGTCACCCTTCGCGATACGGGCCGTGGAGTAGTTGTAGGCGTTGTAGGCGTAGGAGAGCTGGTTGTTGTCGTTGTACTGACGGCTCGAGATGATTGCCGGCACATCGGTATACTTCTCATCACCGGATCTCATCCAGCGGTTCTTGAACTCACGCGGCATGGAGGTCAGATCGTTGTACGAGCTGGAGAAGACCGGATCGAGACGAACGACGTTGCCGAACGAGTAGGTGATGAAGACATTCAGGCGAAGGCCCTTGTAACGGAAGATGTTGCCGAAGCTACCTACGTCCGTAGGCTCCGACGGTCCCGAGTAAACCAGGTGGTCGAAACGCTCGGTCTCCTGGAAGTTGATGTCGGTCGAGGTGAGCTGGCCCGACTCGTTGATGAAGGTCGGAATACCGTTCTCGTTCAGACCGCGGAAGTCATACGAGAAGAGCGAGTTTACGGGATAGCCCTCACGCGAGTAACCGATACCCGAAACAAGGTCGAATGCGCGGGTCGAGGTCTCGAACTTGGTAACCTCATTTTTCATGTGCGAATAGATGAAGTCGGTCGTCCAGCTGAAATCCTTGGTCTGGATATTCTTCGTCGAGAGCGAGATCTCGATACCCTGGGACTTCATCGTAGCGACGTTGCCCCACTTCTGGATTTGTCCGCCGATACCCTGCGTGGTAACCGGGCCGATCAGGTCGTAGTTGTTACGCTTGTACCAGTCGACCGTGAAGTTGATCCGGTTGTTGAGGAATCCGAGGTCGGCACCGATATTGAACTCGTGCTTCTTCTCATAGGTCAACTCGCTGTTTTCCAGTTCGGAAAGCTGCATACCCGTTTCACCGGCACCGGCCGTAGGACGCCACGGCGTGTAGCTCTGGATGACGGCCAATGCGTTCGTCACGGAGGGACGGTCGGCGGTCAGCGAGTAGGAAGCCTTGAGCGAGAGGTGCGAGATGGCATTGCGGATCGGATCGAAGAAAGCCTCCTCGTGTGCGTTCCAGGCACCCGAGACGTTCCACGTCGGAAGCCAGCGCGAACGGGTCGTCAGACCCAGGGCGTTGTTACCCTCGTAACGGATCGTTCCGTTGACGGTATAGCGTCCCTTGTAGGAGTAGGTGGCATTGAGGAAGAAGGCGGCATTGCGGTAATAGGTATTACTCATTCCGTAGTATGCCGAATTGTCCTCCTGGCCCTTCTTGAATACATTGTAGTCGTAGAAGGGAATCTCACCGGCATTGTACTGCAGACCCCAACCGCGGAACCACGTCTCCTGACGGTCGATCTGGTTGGTCTCCATACCGGCGTAGGCATTGATGATGTGGGTGTTGTTGATGGTCGTGTTGTAGTTGGCCGACAGACGGAAGTCGTACGAAAGCATGCGGTTGTCCGTACGCGTGTAGATACCGCCGACGGGAAGAACCGTTTCGGGAACGGCATAGATGTCGTCGGGATCCTTGTAGAGGAACGAGTTGCTGTCGCGGATGGTCGTCGTGCTCATGGCGCGGTAAGCCATTGCCTGGTTCGAGTCATCCTTGACATGGTGCTCCTGGGAGGTGCCCGAGTAACGTACGGCAGCCAGACCGGCAACCTCGAAGCCCTTGAAGGCCTTCCACTTCACCTCGGCCTGGAACTTCACGTCGGCGACGTTCAGGTCGATGTAGTTGCTGGCCAGCTCGTCGAGGATGTTGAACGAGGTGTAGTTGCGGACATACTGCTCCTTGGGATCGAGCACACGCGAGGTGTTCAGGGCGTAGGAGTAGGGGTTGATATCGAAATCACGCTTTACCTCTCCGGTTACATAGTCGATGCTCGATCCGAGCGTTCCGGGAGCCTTCTGCTTACGATACGACCCGTTGGTGATCAGGTTCACCGAAACGGCATCCGAAAGGTTGTATGTCGCATTGAGGTTGGCCGTATAACGGGAAACTTCGCTGGCCTTGCTCCATCCGGGATCGAACAGGGCGCTGACCGATGCATAGTACGAAGACTTGTCGGTACCCGACGTAACGCTCACCGAGTGCGAGTGCATGATCGTATTCTGGAACAGCTCCTGGAACCAGTTCGTATTCCGATACTCGGCCTGACGCAGATACTGCGCACGCGCCTCCGGCGTATTGAGGAGCTGACCCGAATTGATCAGCGCATACATCTTTCCGTAGACACCGCTGGACGAAGCGTTCGTTACGCGCGAGTTGCCCAGCCAGCCCTTGGTGTACATCTCCTGGTAGATCGACATCTGGTCCTGCGAATTCATGATGTTGAAGTTCGCATACGACGGGATCATGCGGTAGGTGAATTCACCCGTATAGTTGATGCGGCTGATACCGGGACGTCCCTTCTTGGTGGTGATGACGATCACACCGGCCATGGCGCGGGCACCGTAGATCGAGGTTGCGGAACCGTCCTTGAGGATGTTGAAGCTCTCGATGTCCTCGGCATTCAGACCGGCGATGGCCGAACCGATAAGCGTCGTGGCATCACCCGACGAGAGGTCCTCGGCCGAAATGTCGGCCACGTCCTCCATGATGACACCGTCGACAACCCACAGCGGTTTCGAGCTACCGCTAATAGACGTTGCACCGCGGACGCGGATCTTGGGCGCCGTACCGAAGGTACCCGATACGTTCTGCACCGACACACCGGCCGAACGGCCCTCAAGACCGCGGCTGATATCAGCCAGACCCGAAATCTTCACATCGTCAGCGACAAGCTGGTCGGATGCTCCGGTGAACAGGCGCTTGTCCATTGTTGTCATACCCGTTACGACCACTGCCTCCACAGCCTGCGCATCGGGTTCGAGTTTCACGCGGATGTTACGCGCAATGGCAACCTCCTGCGTCTTGTAACCTACATAGGAGATGACCAGAACTCCATCGTTGGGGAGATTCTTCAGCTCGAATTCTCCATTCAGATCGGTAGAGATACCGATAGACGGGTCGTCCTTGAGGATGACCGTAGCACCGATGACCGGTGTGTCGGTTTCATCGACAACCAGACCCTTCACTTGTCTGGATTGAGCAAACGCACAACCCACTATCGCCAATATAGCCAGCAACGATAGCGTAAGTTTTTTACCCATAAGCGTTAATTTTTGACTGTTTTGTAGAATGGAAGTACTTCAATGGCAAAGATATCATAATACGACCTGAAATGCAAGATTTTTTCAATAAAATAATTAAGAAGATTAAATTAGATTACAGTGTTGACGATCATTAATTCAAATAATAATAAAAATACAGTAATTTAATCGAAATGATAACAACCTGAAAGCCCATTTCGAGACATAAAGGACACAATCATGTTAAAAAAACAGCCGTTCCGACCACCCCGAAAGGGAAAAATGCCTCATGAAGCCCTGTTTTACTCCCAATGATCCGCCGAAATAAAGCATTTCATGATCCGAAACCGCAAAAGGCGGGATTAATTAACAAATTTTAGGAATAAGCATACACCCCTCCCCTCACACACTTCCGACCCGATGAATGACGGGCATTTCGAAACGATAATATTTGCATATGTGGCCCCGATTGATTATTTTCGGAACCGTATTGACATGCCGAATGCCATGAAACAACACCTGTACGGACTGCTCCTGACGACCGTGCTGCTTACCGGATGTACGCATCGGAATCCGATAGCGGAGACGCTCACGTACGCCGGGGAGCAGCTTAAGACCGATCCGGATGACGCTCTGCATATATTAAGAGGTATCGCACCCGAAGCGCTCGGGTCCCGGGCAGAGAGAGCCCGGTATGCCCTGTTGTATGCCGAAGCCGCAGAGCGTTCGGCCGACACGGTCGATTCGGCACGGAGCGACTCGCTGCTTCGCATGGCATGGGACTATTACCGGGAACGTCCCCAGGAGGTGCGGAACCAGTGCCGGACGCGTTACTACCAGGCCCGCAACAAACTGCGGCAGGGCGACAAGCCGGGAGCCCTGCGCCTGTTCCTGGAGGTCGAGGAGCAGCTGCGCCACATCGACGAACCCCGCTATCTCGGGCTGCTCTACCTGCGCATCGGCAAAGTGTACCACGACGAGCTGAACTTCACGAGAGCCTATCGCTACTACGCGACCTCTTCTTGCGCCTGGAGGAGACGGAACACACCACCGAAGCGCTGCTGGGAATGACGGCATCGGCACTCCGGATGCACGACCTGGTCCGGGCACACCGCGACTGTACGATGGCTCTTGATCTGGCCGACGAGTCGCACAACGAAAAGCTGGTACGGAAAAGCCTCGGCTATTTCGCCACAATCTATGCCGTGACGGATACGGCCCGCATTCCCGAAGGGCTGCTGCAGCGTATCGAACAGTCGGTACGGGCCGACACGACCGCCTCGGGACTCTGCACAAAGGCCCAGACGCAGCTGCTCCGCGGCCAGCCGCAACTCGCCTGCCGCTCGATCCGGACCGCAGAGCTGCGGACACCCCGTCCGGGAGAGCTGCCCATGCTCTACTACACGGCCTACCTGGCCAACATGGCGGCCGGAGAGTATCGCGAGGCAACCCGACAGATCAACCGCTTTATCCTGCTCAACGACTCGCTGACCCGCACCTCGCTGCAGAATTCCGCCGGGATGATCGAACGGGAGTTTTTCCGGGAGCGCACCGATTTCTATGATTACAGGCTGCAAAGCCGCCGCAGGCAGGAGCTGCTCCTCATCGGAACGGGATTGCTGCTGCTCGGCATTGCGGGCTACCTGCTCCGGCAACGGATCCGCCTGCACAAGATCCGCAACGAACGCTACCTGCTGCTCGTGCGGGAGCTGCAGTCTGAATACCGCCGTCTGTCGGAGGATCTCCAGGCACAGCGCCACGAGGAGAGCCGGCTGAAAGGAGCCATTGCCTCGCGGTTCGATGTCGTGAACCAGCTCGGCAAGGCCCTCTACGAACGGGGCGAGACCGCCAGCGGACAGACGGCCATGGTCCGGCAGGTCAAGAAACTCATCGAAGGCTTTGCCGAAAACGGAGAGATGCTGCAGGAGCTCGAACAGATCGTAAACCTGGCACACGACGACGTCATGCGCCACCTGCGGACCGACTTCCCCGCCATGAAGGAGGCCGACATCCGGCTGCTCTGCTACATCTTCGGAGGATTCTCGCCGCAGGTCATCAGCCTCTTCATGGAGGAGAGCGTTGCCAACATCTATGCCCGGAAATCGCGGCTGAAAGCCCGGATCCGCAACTCCGAATCCCCCCACAGGGAGCTTTTTTTGGCCCTTTTGGGATAGCTGTCAGACCGTTGTCAGAAACCGAGCAAAAGCACAAACGACAAACAGCTGAAAATCAATATACAAAAAACCGAACCTGTTAGATTTGGGAACCCGTATCGCAACTGTGAAACGATGCGGGTTCTCTATTTTTGCAATCGGAAAACAACCCGCAGCGGGTTGCCGCAGCAGCCCGGCCGAATACCGGACGGGAGACAGAGCGGATCCTTAAATACAACAATACCACAGAAAGAAAATGAGAAAAACAACCGTTTCAACGATTACAACCCTGATTCTTGTACTTGCCGGCATCGCGCTGCTCGCGACCGGCTGCAAAAAAGAGGGAGAACATCATCCGGCCCGGGGCAAAGATGCCGTCGTACGCATCCGGGTGCAGGATGAAAAGGGAAATTCGCTGGGAGGCATTCCCATACTGATCTACGACGAGACCGGTTACGAAAAGTTCGAAAAGAACCGCAACACGCCGCCGACGGACCGCACGGTTACACAGGCCGACGGGGAGATCGTCTACAGGCTCCCGTACGACAAGTGGCTGAAAAAGGGGAGCCGCTTCCTTTCGTTCGTGATCTACGAGCGACTCGATGACGACAACTACCGCATCTGGGCCGCCAGCCGGACAATCGTTGCCGGAAAGGAGGAGCGCATCGATTTCGAGCTGGAGATGACTCGCCGGGAGAAGCCCCTGCTGGGGACGCCGCTCGACCTCTATGACGAGAACAACGGCCGAACGCTTTTCGCCCAGGCGCTTTACCTCGACGCCGAGCACCGCTTTGCGGGCGCCAACCGCTACTCGATGGTCGATGTCGGACCCGTGAGCGGTGTCGAAGAGCTGGGAGAGCTGCGGCTCGACGGATTCACGGATCGCACGGACGCACAGCTCCGTCACGGCTACTTCATCTGCAAGGATGTGTCGCTCAAGGAGTTTCCCTCGGGGAAATGGGGCCTTGCAATCGAGTCGGATTATGCCCGGGCATATCTTGCCGACTGGCTTTACGACGGCGGAAAGATTGTCGGCGCACACCTCCGCTACACGATGCACAAGCCCGAAGGGCACGGTCTGCCACAGTGGAAACGGATATACGGCGTATCGCTTGCTGGCGACCGCACGACGGTCATTGACCTTGCGGAGGTTCGTGAAAAGAGTGAATTCGCGGCAGGAAAGAGCCATGAACTGCAATATGAAGAAGAGGAACCCGGAAAGGTGAGCGTCCGCATTACGGATCCGAAGGCCGCACGGGGAAAAAGCTATCCGTTCAACATTCGCTCGGGCGTCTATTACACCGAGGTCAGCATCGAAATAACGGATTGAGGCGTTCAATCGGCCGCCGGTAAACCGGTCGCAAAGTCCATTTTCGTCGGAGGGTTAAGGGTAGAAGACTGCTTTCTTGCAGCCAATCAGAAGAGTGAAAGACGAGGGACGATGCGGCCGGAACCGGCGGTTCCGATCACGCCGAATTAAAAGAAGCAACCAAACGGGAACGATCGCAATGCTGATGATTCTGCTGTTCTCCCTGCTGCGCGCGGGTTTTGTTTTGCGGCGAAGGCAGCGGAAACGCACCACATCGGCATGAGGCTTCCCGAATATTTTTTGTTATTTTTATAACAACGAGAGAAAAAAAACACTATCTTTGCACCGTTATGGTTCGCGTCCGGTCTGCCGGACGGGATGAAAAGGGAACCCGGTGAAAATCCGGGACAGTACTCGCTGCTGTAAGTCCCCTCCTTCGGGAGAAGTCGTTTATCGCTCTCTTTGCCACTGGGTTATACCGGGAAGGCGTGATAAACGGGACAAGTCAGAAGACCTGCCATAGCAGATGATTTGCACCCGCGGGTTTCGGGTTGGAATCGAATGGCTCGGTCGACGTTTTCCCAACGCACCCTTTCCGTTTTGATTTTGCCGTATTCCCGTCGTGCAGTCACCTCAAGTGATTCGAATGACGCGAGAGATACGGCATATCGGACCGATCGACTGCCGTGCGGAGAAAGATTCCGCACGCATCTTCCGTATATCGCCTCCGCCGCCATGCCTGCCCGGGAAGCCGCTCTCCGGACGGGCCTTTTTCGTGCCGTACGGAAATCACCCAATTAAACAATAACAGACATGAAAAAACTATTTACCCTTCTGGCAATCGCCCTCATCGGCGTTGCAACCTGGAGCTGCTCGTACGACGACAAGGAGTTGTGGAGCGCCGTAAACAGCCTCGACGGCCGCGTGGAGGCGATGGAAAAGGCCGCAAAGCAGGCCAATTCCGATCTCGAGTCCCTGCGCAAGGTGGTCGAGGCCCTGCAGAAGAGCGTTACGATCAGCTCGGTGGACAAGGGCGCCGACGGCTACACGATCCACTTCTCCGACGGAACGACGGCAACGATCTCCAACGGAAAGGACGGTGCCAACGCCCCAGCTCTCTCGGTCGTAAAGGATGAGGACGGGCTCTACTACTGGGCGCTCGACGGGACGATCATCGAGGTGGACGGCCGGAAAATCAAGGCCGAAGGCACGGATGGCGTAACCCCGCAGCTGCGCATCAACCCCGAGACGAAGGAGTGGGAGATGTCCACCAACGGCGGCGCATCGTGGAGTTCGATGGGCGTCAAGGCCGAAGGTACGGACGGCGACTCGATCTTCTCCGATGTCAAGGACGGCGAAACGGAGGTGGTCTTCACGCTTGCCGACGGCAAGACGACCATCGTAATCCCCAAGGTCTCGGCATCGGGATTCGCATTCGTCTTTCCCGAGAAGCTGCCCCGCGGCGCCACCAACGTGGAGAACTACTTCCTGTCGCCTTCGGCGAGACGCGGACCCTGCCGTTCACGGGCAGCGTGACGGCCGTGGATCTGATGAACCTCCCGCAGGGATGGTCGGCCCGGATCAACCCGAATGACCGGACCGTCACGGTAACGGCACCCGCATTCGGCGGCACCTACTATACGGAGGGCATCCTCTCGCTGGTCGCCATCGGCGCCAAGGGAGAGACCGCCCTGGCTTCGGCCCGCATCTGCGCCGTGGACTTCTCCGATCCGAAAGGAACGTTCGTACTCAACGAAGGCAACCTCTCCTCGGACAACGGCTCGATCATCTACATCACGGCCGGCGGGCAGGTGATCAACTACGCCTACTGGCGCATGAACGGCTCGGAGCTGGGCAACGTGGCGCAGGATCTCTTCATCAGCGGTGAAAGGCTCTATGTCGTTTCGCAGAACGGCGGCAACGACGGCATCCTGGTGGAAACCGACGCCCGGACGCTCAAGAATACGCCAAGTTCGGCAAGGAGGAGCTGCCGGGCCTCTCCTGACCGTCGCACGTGGCTGTCGTAGGCCGCACGGCCTACATCCGCGACAATGCCGGCATCTGGACGCTCGACCTCGACTCGCACACGCTTAAGGCAGTGGCCGAGACGAAGGGGGCGCTGAAAAACCGCATGGCCGTCGTCGGCAGCAAGGTCTTTGTCCCGGCCAGCAAGGCGATTCTCGTACTGGAAAACGGCCTTCTCACGGAGAAGATCTCGCTCGAAGGGACCGTAACCGGCGTGGTCAAGGCCGACGAAGCGGGCTGTCTTTGGGTTTCGTGCTCGACGAGTCCCGCCCAGATCATCAAACTCTCCGCCTCGGACTACAAGCAGGAGAAACATACGCTGACGGCAGGCGGCGTCGCTTCGGGCTGGGGTGCGACTCCGGGCATCACGGCCAAGGGCGACGAGATCTACTTCTGCAACAACACCTCGACGATCTACCGCCACAACTTCGCCACGAACACCACGGAGACGCTGGGCGACGTGAAGTCGAACATCGCGAACTGGGGCATCATCTACAACATGCCGGCCGTACATCCCGTAACCGGAGAGTACTATTACAACACGATAAAGGGATACGGCTGGAGCTTCCTCACCAACGACATTTCGGTATATGACCTGCGTTCGGGCGCACCCGTCTTGGTTGCCGACTACCAGAACTACACGCACTTCCCGGCCGGTGTCTTCTTCACGGCCGCATTCTGACAACCCGACATCGACCGATCCCGCCGAACGGGGTTGCCGCCTGCGGGCGGCGACCCCGGATCGGTCGTTTCAGAAACCGAGATGAACAAGCCATGAAACGATACCTTGGACACATTGCTGCACTCCTTGTGATCCTCCTCACGGCCGGCTGCAGCAAAAACGACGACACCCCGCCGCGGCCCGCACCCCCCGAGATCACACTCGACAGCCCGACCTCGATCTATACGGTCAAGAGCGGACGCGAGATCGAGATCCGTCCGACGTACAAGAACGCCGACGATGCCACCTTCGCCTGGCGGATGGACAAGGAGCTGCTCGGAGAGGAGCCCGTTCTGCGCTTTCGCACGGAACGGAGCGGAAGCTACTACATCACCCTGACGGTAACCGCACGCGGAGGCACGGACGAGGAGGAGCTGCGCATCGACGTGCTCGATCTGACACCGCCGACGATCACCCTGCCGGGAGCCGACAAGGGGTTCACCCTGCTGCTCGGCTCGGAGCTGGCACTCCGGCCGCAGGTCGCCTCAACGCTCGAAACCTCCTTCCGCTGGATCCTCGACGGGAAGACGGTCGGCACCGGGCAGAACTACCTCTTCACCGCCACCCGGCCCGGCGACTACCGCCTGCGGCTGGAGACCAGCAACGAAGACGGTGAGGATGCCGTCGAATTTACGGTCCACGTCCGCACGGCCTCGGAGGTCGACTTCTCGTGGAGCTTCGAGCAGACCGCATACAACGTAGCCGCAGGACGAACGATCCGGCTGCGGGCGCTGGATATCACGCATGCGTTCGACGCCGTCTATACGTGGAGTGTCGACGGTGAGGTTGTCCAGCAGGGCGAACGCCCCGAATATGCCTTCAAGGCCGAACACGAGGGGTCGCATGCCGTCAGGCTCGAGATGCGCAACGCATACCTCACGGCCACGCAGTTGCTCACGGTGAAGGTCTGCCCGCCCGAAGGGAGCTACTACCGTCCGCGTACGGGGGCCAGCCAGGCCGGCTGCAACAAGGTCTACGAGTTTCTCCCGGCACCCGGGCAGTTCGTCAACGAATACTACTCGGCGACCACCATGGACGAGGCCTGCGCCTATGCGGAAGAGTCTCTGGCGCAGAAGAGATACGTCTCGCTGGGCGGCTTCGGCGGATACCTCGTCGTCGGATTCGACCACAGCATCGACAACTCGGGTGACTACGACATCGCCATCACGGGCAACGCCTTCGACGGCTCCTCGGAACCGGGCATCGTCTGGGTCATGCAGGACGAAAACGGCGACGGGCTGCCCAACGACACCTGGTACGAACTCCGCGGATCGGAGTACGGCAAGGAGGAGACCATCCAGGACTACGCCGTAACCTATTACCGTCCGTCGGCTCCAAAGATGAACGTCCCGTAGACGGACAACCGGGGCAGAAGCGGCGAGATCGAATACCTCGGCGCCTTCCACCGGCAGGACTACTACTATCCGGCCTGGGTGGCCGCCGACAGCTACACGCTGCGGGGTCCGTGCCTCCAGTCGCGCAGCTACGACCAGTCGGGAAACGGCACCTACTGGGTCAATCCCTCCTTCGAATGGGGATACGCCGACAACTTCAGCCCGGTGGACCGCCTTACCGACGATGACAACCAGGGAGCCTCTCCGGCCGACAACCACTTCAAGATCGCCCACGCGGTAACCTTCGACGGAAAGGAGGCCAACCTGAAATACATCGACTTCGTGAAGGTGCAGGTGGCCCTGAACCAGCAGTGCGGCTGGATCGGCGAGGTCTCGACCGAGGTCTTCGGCGTCCGGGACTTCAACATGAGCAGATAAGCGGGTGAAAACGGGAAAGATACGGATTCTGAACCGGCTACTTGCCGCAGCGGCGTGCCTGCCCCCGGTCTGGGGGCGGGCGCTGCCGCTGCATTCGCGCAGTCGCCGGATTCGGCCCGGCTGAACCGGATGCAGCACATCGACTCGGTGGTCGTCGTCGGCAGCTTCCGGCCCGAGAAGGTGATTCCGGCACAGGTGCTGAGCGGCAGCGCGCTGCAACGCCTCAGCGCACACTCCGTGGCGGATGCCATCCGCTACTTCTCCGGCGTGCAGATCAAGGACTACGGCGGCATCGGCGGCCTGAAAACCGTCAATGTCCGCAGCCTGGGCTCGCAGCACGTCGGCATCTTCTACGACGGCATTCAGCTGGGGAATGCCCAGAACGGGCAGATCGACCTGGGACGGTATTCACTCGACAACATGGCCGCCGTAACGCTCTACAACGGGCAGAAGAGCTCGGGCGTACAGTCGGCCAAGGACTACGCCTCGGCCAGCGCGGTCTACCTCCAGACCCGGATTCCGGAGTTCCGCGACGGCCGGCGCCACAACCTCAAGCTGACCCTCAAGGGTGGTTCGTTCGGCACGGTGAACCCCTCGGTGCTCTACGAGCAGCGGATCGGCGAAAGGATCTCCAACTCGCTCAATGCGGAGTTTCTCCATACGACCGGACGTTACCGATTCTCCTATGTCAAGGCCGACGGTTACGACACGACCGCCGTGCGGCGCAACGGCGACGTGCGGGCCCTGCGCATCGAAGAGGGTCTCTTCGGCCGGATCCGCAACGGAAGCTGGCGCGCCAAGGCCTACTTCTACAACTCCGAGCGCGGCTATCCGGGGGCCTTCGTCCGCGAGGAGCCGGGCAAGTTCCGCCACGAGGACCGGCAGTGGGACACGAACTTCTTCCTGCAGGGATCGCTCAACAAGGCATCGGACGGGTGGTACCGCCTGTCCGTGAACGCCAAGTATGCCTACGACTACCTGCACTACCTCTCCGATCCGCGGCTCGACGTAACGACGATGTACGTGGACAACCACTATTACCAGCAGGAGGCCTACCTCTCGGCAGCCCACGAATTCACGCTCTTCGAATGGTGGGACCTCAACCTGGCGACCGACCTGCAGTACAACACGCTCGACGCCGACCTGGTGAACTTCGTCTACCCGTCGCGCTTCACCTCGCTGGCGGCTTTGGCGACCACCTTCCACTTCGACCGGATAACCGTTCAGGGCAGCCTGCTTTACACCTTTGTCGACGACTCGGCACGCGAGAGCGGAGCCGCCGCCGCCAACCGCCATGTCCTCACCCCCACCGTCGTGGCGCAGTACAGGCCCCTGCGCGGGGTGGACCTCGCGCTGCGGGCCTTCTACAAGCGGATCTTCCGCATGCCCACGCTCAACGACCTCTACTACACGTTTATCGGCAACAAATACCTCAAGCCCGAATACACCACGCAGTACAACCTCGGGGCGACCTACGCCAAGGCGTGGCCGGAGCGCCGGTTCCGGCGGTTCGAGGCGACTCTGGACGCCTACTACAACCTGGTTGACGACAAGATCATCGCCATGCCGACGTCGAATCAGTTCCAATGGACCATGGTCAACCTGGGCCATGTCGAGATCCGCGGCACGGATGCCGTCGTGAACGGCTCCATGCGTTTCGGTCGGCTCGACATCGACTGCCGCATGAGCTACACCTACCAGCGAGCCCGGGACCTTACCGACCGCACCAGCCCCTACTACGGCGGGCAGATCCCCTACGTCCCGTGGCACAGCGGATCGGCCGTCGTCGGATTGAGCCTCAGCGACTGGAGCCTCAACTACAGCTTCATCTATACCGGCGAGCGTTACGAATCCTCGGCCAATATCCCGGAGAACCACGCCCTGGCCTGGTACACGAGCGATCTGGCCCTGTCGAAGGACTTCCGCCTGCGCCGTTCGCAGCTGCGCGCCTCCGTCGAGGTGAACAACCTCCTCAACCAGCAATACGAAGTCGTACAATGCTATCCGATGCCGGGCACTAACGTAAAAATCATCATCAGTTGGACATTATGACACACCGACAGATCTTCCGCACGTTGCTCCTCGCGCTTGCGGCGGCCACACTGCTGGCAGCCTGCCGCAAGGAGGAGCCGATCGTCCCCTCGACCTCCACCGACGTTACGGATCCGAACGGTCCCGAAGGCCGGATCCGCGGATTCTTTCTGTGCAACGAGGGCAACATGGGCAGCAATAAGGCCACGCTCGACTATTTCGACTACGCCACGGGCGTCTACACGAAGAACATCTACGCCGAGCGCAACCCGGGCGTGGTGAAGGAGCTGGGCGACGTGGGCAACGACCTGCAGATCTACGGCGGAAAACTCTATGCCGTGATCAACTGTTCGCACTTCGTCGAGGTGATGGACGTTGCGACCGCCCGCCGCATCACGCAGATCTCCATCCCGAACTGCCGCTACATCGTCTTCAGGGACCGCTACGCCTACGTCTGCTCGTATGCCGGGCCGGTACAGATCGACCCCAATGCCCGCCTGGGCTATGTGGCGAAGATCGACACGGCAAGCCTCCGGGTCATCGACACCTGCACGGTGGGCTATCAGCCCGAAGAGATGGTCATCGTCGGGAAGAAGCTCTACGTCGCCAACTCGGGCGGATACCGCGTTCCCAATTACGACCGCACGGTATCGGTCATCGACCTCGACACGTTCCGCGAGGTGAAGAAGATCGACGTGGCGGTCAACCTCCACCGGCTGGAGCTCGACCGGTACGGACAGATCTGGGTCTCGTCGCGCGGCGACTACTACGATGTCCCGTCGCGGACCTACGTCATCGACAGCGCGACGGACGAGGTCGTCGACGAGTTCAAGCTGCTGCCAAACAGCGAAATGACCGTCTGCGGCGATTCACTCTACCTCTACAGTACCGAATGGAACTACCACACGCAGCGCAATTCGATCAGCTATGCCATCGTCAATGTCCGGACCAGGAAGGTCGTTACGCGCAACTTCATCACCGACGGCACCGAGCAGAAGATCGCCATTCCGTACGGTGTGGCGGTCAATCCCGAGACGCACGAGATCTTCGTGACGGATGCCCGGGACTACGTCTCCCCGGGGACGCTCTACTGCTTCACTCCCGACGGCAGGAAGAGGTGGGCGGTCGAGACGGGCGACATCCCGGCCCACATCGCCTTTACGCACAGGGCGCTCGAACCGCTCGGCAAGCCGGAGCCCTGATCCGGCGATCCGTGCGGCAAGGCGGACGACGCAACGGCCGACCCGGACGGACCGGCGCACGGGATCAATACTTGTCCTGAATGAAATGGGTGCGCAGCCGCGGTTCGTAGACCGGTTTGTCGATGCCGTTGCGTCGTCCGCGCGCGATGCACTTGAGCAGCCACGCCATGTTCTGTCCGAGCACGCGCATCGTCTGCAGCCCCTCGCGGTCCCTGCGGACATCGTCGGGCGTAAAGCCGTGCACGGAGTTCCAGTACTGCGACGCAACAACGGGCATGTTGCTGATGGTAAAGTACTGATTCAGCTGCTCGAAGGTCGCCGAGGCGCCTCCCCGGCGGCAGGACACCACCGCAGCGCCGACCTTGCCGGCCATGCGGCTCTCCGTGGCGTAGAAGAGTCTGTTCAGGAATGAGACGAGCTGCCCCGTCGGTCCGCTGTAGTAGACCGGGGAGCCGATGACCAGACCGTCGAACTCGTCGAGCCGCCGCTGGATCTCCTGCACGACATCGTCGCGGAAGCAGTGCCCCGTTTCGAGGCACTTGCCGCAGGCGATGCAGCCCGCCAGGGGGCGCTTGCCCAGGTAGAGCATCTCCGTCTCGATGCCGTTGGCCTGCAGGGTGGCCGCCACCTCGCTCAAGGCCGTATGGGTGCAGCCTTCGCGGTTGGGGCTGCCGTTGATCAGCAAGACCTTCATGGCTGTCAGAGTTTATGGGCCAGTGCGGCAGCCTCGCTGCAGCCGTCCGTCTTGTTGATATCTCCTTCGTTGAGCACACCGGGAACAAGCACCTCGCCCGCGAGATCCCACTTGAGCAGGGCTGCCGTGCGCTCCATCGGAATCCGGACCCCGTCGAGCACCGTCCGATCCTCCTCCTCGCAGCAGGCAATCAGCCCCCAGCGTTTGCCGGCAACCTGCTTGCCGCCCACGACGAGCGAGAACAGGCAGTCGATCACCCCCTTGATCTGCGCCGGAATGGAGTACCAGTAGACCGGCATGGTGAAGACGACGGCATCGGAAGAGAGAATCGACGCGGCCACGGCATCGAACTCCTCGTTGAACGAGCAGGCCCGGCCCGTCTTGTAGCACGTCATGCAGGCATGGCAGCCGCCGACCTTCATGAATGCCGCATCGAAACGCTCGACCGCATGTCCGCACTGCTCCGCCTCCCGGATGAAGGCGTCGGTCATGGCAAAACTGTTGCCCCCGCGGCGGGGGCTTCCCGTAACAACCGTGATTTTCATGGCTTCTTCTCCTTATTTGATGGTATTCGAATTCTGATTGTAGGCCTTGGCCACACAGCGCCATTCGCCGTCGATCTTCATCAGCAGCAGATAGTCCGTAAAGTCGATGCGGCCGCCCCACTTCTCCTCCAGTACGCGCACTAAGGCCAGCGTCTCCTCGACATCCAGCACGTCGATACGCGCCTTGAAGTCGGGACCCGCGGCCACGGTATCGACATTGTGGTAGAACTGCTCGATGCTGCCGTGCTCGAGCCGGTTGTCCAGATAACCGAACAGCACCGCCTCGTCGATGAACAGCTCCCGGGCCGGAGCGCTGTTCCCCTCGGCCACGCTCCGGACGAATTTTTCGGCTGCGGCTTCCACAGCCCTGTAGGTTTCAATGTCTGCTCTCATAATCGCATGTTGTTGATTGATGTGGTGATTGTTTACCGCAAAGCTACGGCATAGCCCGCGAATTGACAAGTACCGAAAAATTTTTCAGTACCCGAATCTTTTTTCGGTATATGAACATTCCGGCGTATTATTCCTAAATTTGCAGCATCCACCAAAATGAGACGGCAAGATGTACGAACGAAAGATACCGGTTGATCTGGATTGCCCGCTGCGGCTGACCATGAGTCTCATGGATTCGAAATGGAAATCGTGCATCCTGGACGAACTGCGCCACGGCCCGCTCCGGCCGAGCGAACTGCACAGGGCCCTGCCCGAGGCGACACCCCGCGTACTCGACCTGCAGCTCCGGGAGCTGACCGACGACGGTCTGGTCCGGAAAACCATCTATCCCGAGCTGCCGCCCCGATCCGAGTACACGATCACCGACCTGGGACGGTCGCTGCTCCCGATCATCGACGCCATGATCGCATGGGGCGAAGCGAACCGGGGACTGTTCGAGAAACGGATGCAGCCCCGTTAAGCCGACACTTCCGAAACGGATTCCACCGGCATTCCACGGACAAGTTGCTGGTTATAAAAATCATGCGGCCCTATGGCGGGCTGCAGGGAGTCTCGTGCGCCGTTATCAGTTCTTTAATTTTTTTACTTTTTCCGGTCCATTCCGTTTGAGATGAAGAATTATTCCATATATTTGCGCAAGAGAAACAACCGAAAAGCGGACCGAAAAAACAATTTTATTCGCTTCGACAGACCAGTTCATCAAATAAGATATTTACAGGCTCACAATAAAAAAACGGAACACCCACACACTCAAATTTAAATCCATGAAGACAAATCTACTCAAAACCCTGGGAGGAGGAGTACTCCTGCTCGGTCTGTTGGCCACGTCGTGCAAGGAGGACGAGGCGGTGCTGGTCGAATCGATCGCGTTCGAATCGTCGAGTTATTCGCTGAAGGTCGGCGAATCGCAACAACTGAAGGTAACCGTCTCACCCGAGAATGCCGAGAACAAGACCCTGACCTGGAGTTCGCTCGACAGCTCGATCGCCAGTGTCGATGAAACGGGTAC
>ERZ824575.1246-NODE-1246-length-25122-cov-3.644832_pt1 | contig 25122 bp, 14 predicted proteins | sample MGYA00519470_ERZ824575 | MGnify/ENA primary metagenome ERZ824575 (study PRJEB31778, sample SAMEA3449170) | human gut metagenome | biome: human gut; feature: human-associated habitat; material: faeces | place: United Kingdom | collected 2010/2012 ...
GGTTGCCGTTGCGGTCTATAACGATACGGTTTATGTGCTTGACAGCGTTAAGGGAAACGTAACCGTTTTTGAAATGAACGAATACGGCGGTCTTGTAAAGAAAGCGGCGCTTCTTACGGGATCGGGTAAATACACCGAGGCCGAACCGCTTTGGAGCGAGATAATCTCACTTGACAGAAACAATCAGTTGGCATACAGAGGACTTGCCCGCGCGGCCTTGGCCGACGGAAAATACCGGGAAGCAATGGACTGCGCCGAATCGGGTCTTGACCGCGGAATTTACGATCAGGCCTTCGAGTATGTCCGCAACAGCTTCCTTGAAAAGTACCTTAATCTTTTTATTACCGTCTCGGTGCTTCTCATTGCGGCGACAGCTGCCGCTGTGATTTATAAGAAAAAACGGAATATAAAGCTCCCGGAATCCCGCACACTGTCGATAGCGCTCGGCGCTTCGTTTCATCCCTTCGATAATTTCAGGGCGGTGAAATATAACGGTCAGGGTTCGCTTGTAATCGCCCTTGTAACGCTTGTGCTGTTTTACGTTTCCGGTGTGCTTTACGATTTCTACTGCGGCTTTGCGCACAGCACGTTTAACGCCGAAAATTACAACTCGCTCTTAACCCTTTTGGGAACGGCGGGAGTAGCGGTGCTGTGGATTATATGCAACTGGGCGGTATCGGTGCTTGCGGAGGGCAAGGGAAAAATCAAGGAGATATTTATTGTCACCTGTTACAGCCTTATTCCGCAGATAGTGAGCAACATAATCTGCCTTATTCTTTCAAATGTGTTACTTATAAAGGAGTCAACGGCGATTACCGTTGTATCTGCCGCGGCGCTTATTCTTACCGGACTTCTTTTGTGCATAGGAACAATGATTGTTCACGAATTTGATTTCTTTAAATTTCTGCTTACCGGAATTCTCACGGTCGTTGCAATGGCGATAGTGATTTTCCTTGCGTTTATGATAATAATTTTGCTTCAACAGTTCTTTGCGTTTATTCGCACCGTCTTTATTGAAGTGACATACCGATAGAAAGGAGCAATTCATATGAATACGATTAAGAAAATTTCCGTTATATTTATTGCCCTTTCGTTGGTTTTATCGCTTACCGCCTGCAATAATAAATCGGAACAGACCGTTAAAAAAACGAGCTACGACAATCTTAAAATAGGTAAGGGCGCCGAGAACGGCGCGGTTGCCGAAAACGACCGCTTCACTCTTTTCTGGGACGGCGAGCGAGCCTGCGTTTTATTAAACGACAAGCAAAACGGCACGGTTTGGTCCACAATTCCCTACGATTATTACAAAACGGGGGACGAATCGGGCAAGGCCGTGTCATCAATGGGCGCGCCGCTGCTGCTTGAGTACGCTTCAAGCAAAAATACGGCGGCGATTAAAACCGTAAACGGCTACACCGGCGTTATTAAAAACGGCAGGGTGAGCAGTAAAAAAATCAAAAACGGCATTAAGGTTTATTACTGCTTCGATAAGCTTAAAATCGTCGTTCCGGTCGATTATACAATAACCGACGACGGAATTAAAATTACAATTTCCCCGAGCGAGATAATCGAATACGATAACCTGATTTATAAAATATCGGTCGCACCGTTTATGTGCAGTGCCGAAAACGGAGCAGGGGAGGACGGTTATCTTGTAGTGCCGTCGGGAAGCGGCGCGCTCATTTACGCCGATACCGACGCTAACGGAAACATTAAGGAATTTTCCGAGCAGGTTTACGGCACCGACCCTACACGCTACGAAAGCGAAAAGCCGCTTAATTTGTCATCCGTACGCCTGCCGATGTTCGGCGCAAAGGATAAGGATAAGGCGCTTTGCGGAATTATAGAGGAGGGCGCCGCCTGCGCAGAAATAGAAGCGCAGGCAGGGAACGAAAAGGTCGGCCGCTCGGCGGTTTGGGTCACCTTTGCGGTGCGCGGCAGTAATGTGTCGGCGGTTTCGTTTTACGGCGGCCAAACAACCAACGTTGAAAACATTAATAACGAGATCGGCAATTACAAGCGCCTGACAGTCGGTTATTATCCGCTTTACGGCGACGACGCCGATTATTCGGGCATGGCAAAAATATACCGCAATAAGCTGAATGCAGGCGATCAATCGGGCAGTGTTGAGGAATCCCCGCTTACCCTTAATATTTTGGGCGGACTTCAAATAAAGGAGCTTATGCTTGGGTTGCCGTATCAAAAAACAGTTGCGGCAACAACCTTTAAGGGCGCACTTAATATAGTCGAGTCGGTAGCCGGGGTGACCGAATTAAAAACCGATGTTCTGCTTTCGGGCTTCGGCACAACGGGGCTTGATGTCGGCAAGGTCGGCGGCGGCTTTAAATTCGATTCGGTTTTCGGCAGTAAAAAGGATTACAGTTCGTTTCTTAATTGCTGCAATTCAAATAACATTTCGATTTACGCCGATTTTGATATTGTAAACTTTTCGTCGTCATCTCTCGGCTTTTCAAAAACCTTTGACGCCGCCAAAGCGGCAAACTCGTTTACGGCATATCAAAATCATTATTCGCCGGCGCTTCGAAACGCAGACGACAGCTATTCGCGTTATGTGCTGTTAAGCCGAGCACAGCTTTCAAAAGCCGCCGATAAGGTAATAAACACGGCAAAAAGCAAAAAGCTTACCGGCGTGGGATTTTCCTCACTTTCAAGCACGGCGTATTCCGATTATGATTCAGCCGATTACGGCGTGCGTCATAATATGGAGGAGGACGTGAAGGCTATATTTAAAAATGCCGCCGAAAATGGGCTTTCGGTTCTCTCGGCAGACGCAAACGCCTATGCGGCGGCGCTGTCGGATAAGGTAATTAATATACCGATGACCTCTTCTGAGTACGACGTATTAGACCGAGACATTCCGCTTTATCAGCTGGTATTTAAGGGGATTACCGATATTTCCGCCCCGATTAACACCGCGAACAATCCGCAAAAGCGGTTTTTGGAGGCGATAGCCTGCGGCAGCGGAATGACTTTCGTACTTTCGGCAGATTACGATTCCCGCTTTGCCACCTCAAAACATTCGGCATTTGCGGTAAGTCTTATTGACGATAATTTGAAGCTTATATCGGAGCTTTCGGCAAAGAGTAAGGATTATTACACTGCCGTAAGCGGCGCGAAAATCGAAAAGTATACGCAATTAAGCGATACTCTCAGTATGACCGAGTTTGATAACGGCGTTACCGTTTGGGTAAACCGTTCGGATTCGCCGGTCGAGGTATCGGGAGTAACCGTTGAGTCCGGCGGATTTATGTTTAAGGAGGGAGAATAGATGAGCGCGAAATCAGTAAAAAAACCGCGCGGAATAGAGGCGCGGCGCGCACGGACGGGATTTTACTTCATTCTGCCGTGGTTTGTCGGAATAGTTCTCTTTTTCCTGTCTCCGCTTATTCAGTCGGTGCTTTTCTCCTTTGCGGACGTAACGCTCGGCGCGAGCGGCGGCCTTGAATTCGATTTTAAGGGATTCGGTAATTACACCTATATTTTTAATACCGACGGCGCGTTTACGGTAAACCTTCGCAACTCCCTTATTTCGTTTGCCTATTCAATGCCGATAATCGTTATTTTAAGCCTGGTTTTCGCCTGTGCCTTAAATCAGAAGTTTAAGGGTCGCATTTTCGCCCGCGCACTCTTCTTTCTCCCGGTAATAATAGCTTCGGGCGTAGTAATGCAAATGATAAATTCCACGGGCTACGGCGAGCCGGTAACAATGTCGCTGGGAAGCTCAAACAGCTATATGGGCGATATGATAGATTTTAACGACGTTCTCGGTAAGATGGGCTTTTCCTCCGCCATAGTAAATTTCTTCTCGGTTTATATATCGGAAATATTCACGCTCATTTGGAGCACCGGCGTTCAGACCGTTTTGTTTATTTCGGGACTTCAAACAATTCCCGCACAGCTTTACGAGGTTTCAAAGGTAGAGGGCGCGAGCAAATGGGAGGAGTTTTGGTACATAACGGTTCCGATGCTCAAAAACATTATCTTCCTTGTTATCATTTATACAATGGTTGAGCTTTGTCTTTCGGAGGATAATGCCGTTATAACCCAGGCCTACAATTTAATGCAGGTTATGATTTACGGCAGAAGCTCGGCAATGCTGTGGGTTTACTTTGCCGCAACATTCGCCTTTTCGGGCGTGATTCTTTTGGCTTACAACCGTTTTTGTATGAAACGTTGGGAATAGGAGGGAAAACCTATGAAAATGAACCGTAACGAGTTAAAGGAAAAGGGAATTAACGTAATAACCTTTGCGGTGCGCTGGCTGCTGATTTTGGCGGTCGGTTATATAATCCTTTTTCCTCTTATTCAAATGATAAGCCAATCGCTTATGACGCAGGAGCAGTATACCGATACAAGCGTCGTTTGGGTGCCGAAAGCAATATCAACCGTAAACTTCAGGGTTGCGTGGCAAACCCTCGAATATCCTAAAACCTTTTTGTGGACGGTGGCCGTAAACATAGTCAGCGCGCTGATTCAGGTGCTTACCTGCGCATTCACGGCATACGGCTTTTCGCGCTTCGGTTTTAAGGGTAAGGGGCTTTTTATGACCCTGCTCATATTCAGCATTATCGTTCCCGCGCAAATGACCGTAATCCCGTCCTACATCAGTTTCCGCAATTTCGATATTCTCGGAATATTAGGGCTTTTTGGAAAAATAACCGGCAAAAAGCTGACCTTCAGCATTATCGATACGCCGCTTACCTTCTATCTGCCGTCGTTTATGTCTGTGGGACTCAGATCCGGAATTATTATATTCATATATATGCAGTTCTTTAAGGGTCTGCCCAAGGAGCTTGAGGAGGCGTCCTCAATCGACGGCGCGGGCGCGCTCGGTACGTTTTTGAAAATCGTGCTCCCGTCATCCGGCGTTGCAATAGTTTCCGTACTTATTCTTTCGGTAATTTGGCATTGGAACGAATATTTCCTTTCGGTTATGTATTTCTCAAATAACAATACGCTATCCGTTCGGCTTACCAACCTGCGTACATATCTCCAAAACTCGGGAGTAGACGCACAGATGGCTGTAACCACCGGCATTATTAAGGCAGCCTGCCTTCTGTTTATTCTTCCCATGCTTATTATGTACCTTATTCTGCAAAGAAAATTCATACAGAGCATCGACAGAGTAGGTATAGTAGGATAAGGACAGCAATTGCGGAATAATTTTTATAAAAAATCCCGAAATTCTTTCCTTGTGATAAATTGAATATAGTTTTATAATAAAAACATAGAAAACTATGGCAAATGTGCATATAACATATGTCTTTTGGCAACAAAATATGAAAAGGGGACAACAATGGAAACTCGTATGAAGACAGCGGTATACCGGATAATAGCGATTGCCGTATCGCTGATTTTGACTGTGAGTGCCTTGCCGGCTTCGATTTACCCGGCCGAAGGCGGCGCAATCATCGTAAACGGCGATTTTGAAAACGGTACTGCCGGCTTTGAAAACATTAACGCCGCCTTGTTTGAGGTAATTGCCGAAACAGGCAACCCCGCAAACCATGTTTTACATTTAAAGGGCGGCGGAAAATACAAGCAAACCGTAACGGTTAAGAAAAACACCGATTATATATGGACTTTCCGCATGAAGAAGCTTGAATCGCAACTGTCGGTTTATTTCGATGTTATTGCGGAGGACGGCACAACTAACCTGATTACCGCCGTTGTGGGTGTTTCATCCGGGGCATATTCCAATATGTATAACGGCAGAGCGGCCGTAAATGTAAATCGGGACACTTGGGGAACGTTTTCAATTAAGTTCAACTCCGGCAATAATACGTCGGTCGCACTGACGGGTGATACATGGACTGCCAACCGCGAATATTACACCGACGACTGGGTGATTGAAGAAATCGAAAAGCCGGGCGACCTTCAAAACGGTGACTTTGAAAACGGTACGGCAGGCTTTAAAAACATCAGCGCCGCAACCTTTGAGGTAATTCCCGAGCCGGGAAACGAAACAAACCGCGTTTTGCATATAAAGGGCGGCGGCACATACCGGCAGAACATCGGGGTCGATAAGAACACCGATTACATATGGACGCTCCGTATGAAAAAGCTTGACGACCAACAATCGGTTTATTTCGACGTTATAGCCGAGGATATGACTACAAATCTTATCACCTCGGTTTCAAGCTCAAGCTCCGGCGTTTATACAAATCTGTATAACGGCAGAGCGGCGGTTGATATTGATAAAGGCCTTTGGGGAACATACGTTATAAAATTCAATTCCGGCAACAACACCTATGTCACCCTATCGGGCGACGCATGGACTGAAAACCGCGAATATTACACCGACGACTGGACGATCACCGAGGAAATCAAAACAGGCGCCGTTGTAAACGGAGAATTTGACAGCGGAACAAAGGGATACACAAATGTTGATACCGCAACCTTTGAGGTAATTCCCGAGCCCGGCAACGAAACCAACAACCTGCTTCACCTTATCGGCGGCGGAAGCTATTATCAGCAGGTTAAGGTAAATAAGAACACCGATTATATATGGACCTTCAGAATGAAGGATCTCGGCAGTACCGAGTCTACAAGAATTCTCGTTACCGCCGCAGACAGCGAGAACAGCTTAATGTCCGATATAATGCAAAGCGGCGGCGGATACGCTTCCCTTAACGACGGAGGCTACGCCTCGGTTGCGGCATATAATAAGGCTTGGGTCACCTTTACGGTAAGATTTAACTCGGGCGATAACGAAAGCATAAAGCTTATTCATAACACATACGCTTCCGACCGTGAAATATATACCGATGACTGGAGACTTTCTTTAGAGCCAAAGGGCGATATTATAAACGGCGACTTTGAAAACGGCACTGTCGGATATACCGACGGCGGCGTCTCTGCCTTTGAGGTTATCAGGGAGCCGGGGAACACCGCAAACCATGTATTGCATCTTGTCGGCGGCGGTAGCTACTGGCAGACGGTAAAGGTTAATAAAAACACGGATTATATATGGACCTTCAGAATGAAGGACATCGGCAATACCGGCTCTACAAGAATTCTTGTTACCGCCGAGGACGGCAACGAAAATTTAATAACCGAATTTACAAAGGACGGCAACGGCTACGCTTCCCTTAACGACGGAACCTATGCCGCCGCGGCAACCTACGGTAAAAACTGGGTTACGTTTACGGCTAAGTTCAATTCGGGAGACAATGAAAAAATCCGACTGCTCCACAACACATGGACCTCCAACCGCGAAATATATATGGACGACTGGACTTTCTCGAGACCCCGCGTTGTAAACGAGCTTTTAAACGGCGGCTTTGACGAGGGAACAAAATATTACGACAACCAAAGCACCGTAATATTCGAAGCCATAACCGACCCGCAGAACGGCAGTAACAGCCTGCTCCACGCAGGCGACGGCGGAAAATTCGGCCAGACGCTCCTTGTAACACCTAATACCGATTACGTTTGGAGCTTTAAAATGAGAAGCCTTGACAGCGCGGGCAATATTTACGCCGACGTTGTCTTAGAGGATAACACCGCTCTTACCGACACGGTTTATCATGTCGGCGGCACATATGCACAGATGTATAACGGCAGAGCCGCAATAAATTCGGGCAGCGGCTGGGGAACCTTCAGCATTCGCTTTAATTCCGGCAACAACTCAAGGGTTTTGCTTCAAATAGATACATGGACATCCGGACGGAACAGATATTTCGACGACTGGAAAATCAGCATTGCCGCACCCGTAGGCGAGCTTTTAAACAGTGATTTCGAAGCGGACGACCTTTCGGCATATGAGCCTGACTCATATCTTACAAGTACCGTTACCGATTCGGCTGTTCACTCGGGAGGCGGCGCCGCGCTCCTGCAAAAGGGCGACAGCGACGGCGGCGGATTTTTCTATCAGACCGTAAGCGTCGAGAAGAACACCGATTACATTTGGCGCTTGTGGATTAAGCTTAACAACGATAACACACCCGTGGGCGTAACCGTTAGAAAAACCGGCGGTGCAAACCTTGCAACAAAGATGAACGGCGACTGCGACACCCTTATTGAGCCGTCCCCCGGATTTGACTTCCACCGAATACGTTACAACGACGGCGAATGGCACGAATACACCGTATTTTTCAGCTCGGGCGACAGTCAGGTTACAGACCTTGCGGTGCTTCTTTACAAGGCAAACGCCGAGCTTGTGACCGACGATTGGAGTCTTGAAAAAATAGGCGCGACCGCCGATAGCGACACGCTTATAGATGTAGGCTTTGAGGATGAAAATATGGGCTGCCACGAAATAACCAAGCCTTGCTGGACGGTAAGCGACGAGGACGCGCACAGCGGCACCAAGTCGATTAAATACGACGGCAGCATTTCCGGCGGGCCGCACGACCTTTTGTATTTGAATGAAAACGGCGTTATTGCCGATACCGTCGGCGTGGAAAAGAATACGCTCTACCGTTTCTCCTTCTGGTACAGGGGCGAGGGCGACCGCCTTGATATGGCGAACATATACTTCAGGCTGTACAGCGGCGGCTCAACCTATAATTTCAAGGGATATTACGTCAACAGCGACACCGAGTGGAAATATGCCGAACACGTTTTCAATTCGGGTGATAAAACCGGATACAGACTGCTGCTTAACGGCGCAATTCTCGGCTCGAGAAAATTCGTTATGTATGTTGATGACATAAAGCTTGAAAAGGTTAACGTAGGTGTGAACGACACTGAAATTTCACCGAGTGACGTAACAGTCGGCAACGGCGAAAACCTTGTTCCGACGGACGTTAACAAAAGCCTCGGCAGCTCCTCTCAAAGTGTTCGCGAGCTGACCCTCAGGCCCTACGGAACATACAGCTTTAAGGTTACATATACCTCTGCCGACGCAAACGGTAAAATAGGCCTTGCTTCAGCGGCCGACGGCACTCCTCTTACCGACGGCAAGAGCATAATTTCCGTTACCGGTACCGCGTCCGCCGCTCAAAGCGCGGCATTTACATTTACCGCCCCCGCAGACGGAAAGGTCTATCTTGTAACCTCAAACTCGGCAGGCTCCGTTAATATAACCGATTTGCTTATCTGTGCTTTAACCCCGACTCCGCAGGAGACGGTCGAAAAGGTAGAGCTTAAAAATCCGGCGGCAAACAAAACCGCGTCGATTTGGGACGAGGATTTTGATTTCGACTTTGACTGGAACAACGATACGTTCGACGATAACGATTTTGAAATTTCCGACAATACCGTCATCTCGGACGGTGATACCGAAAAAACCGCTGCCGGCCGAAGGTATCAGCGCATAAAAAGGCGCAAGCTGATATCGAAAGGCACATCGGGAATTTCAACCCTTGCGGTTGTACTGATATGCTGCGGCTCTGCGGTTGTTGCGGCGGCGGCCGTAACGCTTGTAATTATCCTTATACGTCGCAAAAAAGACGTAATATTTAACAGAAAGGAAAATTGATATGAAGAAAAATGCTTTAAAACTGCTCTCGGTTACGGTCGCATTTTGTATGTGCCTCGGCACTATGGCAGGCTGCAACAAGAGCAACAACAGCTCCGACGCGACAATGAGCGATGAATTTCTCGGCGAATTTTACGTTGAGGATTCGTCGAATTCCGACGGAACCGACAGCACCGGCGACGGCACGGCCTCAACCTCCGGCTCTTCTTCGACCGGTCAGAACGGTTCGTCAAGCATAGATGTTTCAAAGCTTAAGGGTCAGACCGTACAAATGCTTATGTGGCGCGAGCTTAACGTGGCAGAGAAAAAGGTGCTTGAAAACTTCAAAAAATCAACCGGCATAAACGTTAGGTACACCGTTGTCAACCAAAAGGATTATATGACCAAGGTTGCCGGTGAAATCGCTTCGGGCTCGGGACTTGATATTTGTGCCATTCAGTCGGGCGGTATGTCAATTTTAACGTCCGATATATATCCCTCCGCTTTTCCGGTAGGAACGATCGCTACAATGCAGCCCTTCTTTGAGGCAACAGGTCAGAATCCGAACGACAGTATTTGGGCAAAATCCTGGATGGATCCTTATAAAATCAACGGCAAGTATTACGGCGTGGCCGTTGCGGGCGGTTGGCATACGCTCAGCACGGTTATATATTACAATAAGGATTTATTTGAGGAAAACGGAATCAAAACCCCGCGCGAGCTGTGGAAAGCCGGCAACTGGAATTGGGAAACCTTTAAGGCGGCCGCGCTTGAAATCAGCAATATAGACGACTATTATGTAGGCTACGCAGGGCGCGATTCATACGCATATATGCTTTCGGCAGGCTGTGACTATGTTGATTTCGACGGCAAGAAGTTTGTTAACACTTCAAATTCGGCGGCGCTCAAAAAGGCATGGGAGTTTTCAAACGAAATGATGAGCTCCGGCGCTCAGTTCAGACCCGACGGTTCTTCAAACTATCCTCAACTGTTCCTGGACGGAAAATTCGGTATGTACGGCGAAGGCTCTTACTGTATGCTTGATATAGGTATGCTCGGCGACTATGCGTATGACAGTAAAAGCGTTGATTTTGAAATAGACGCCGTTCCGTTCCCGTCGCCTAAAGGTCAAGAGGCCGTGGCTATTCACAGAGGTAACCTTTTCGGTATAGCAAAAAATGCCAAGAACCCGGTTGCCGCAGGTGTTTTACTGCGTTTTTGGCTTGATCCTAAAAATTCGCTTTCCTTCAGCAAAACCGCCATTAACAAGAATATGAACGATACCTTTGAGTGGATCAACTCGGAAAAAACCAAAAAGAAAGCCTTCCTCTCGGGCGGAGTTTTGGGCTATCAGAATGCAGACCGAATGGGCAACCTTACCTATGCTCTCCTTGTCGGCACGCCTAACGAAATCCCGACGACAATCGGAAAGTTCCAGCAGTTCATTAACACAAGCGTAGACCAGGCAAACAAGGTGTTTAACTGATTTCCTGCAGAACAAAGGAGACGCATATGAACAAAATATTTTACAGGGCTGTTTGCCTTGTGTTAAGCGGTATTATGCTTTTGGCGGCGGCAGGCTGTAACGATACAAAGGACGTGTGGTCGGAGTGGATAGAAACAGTCCCCGTAGACGACGGAGGCTCTGCCGCAGACGGCCTCTCTTCAGAGGAGGAAACCGCGGTTACCTCGACTGCCCAAGCTTCTTCGACTGCTAAAAAACAGAGCATAATAAACGTTACGTCGAACGGCAAATCGAAGTATAAAATCGTTGTATCCCTCTCAAATGACGGATACGATGAAGGACGGCTTGTGCAAAAGGTTATAAAAGCAACCTCAAAAGCGAGCGTTCCGCTTATTCTCGATACCGAAAGCTCAAACGGCCCGGAAATTATAATAGGCGATACCACCCGCGCGGAGTCAAAAAGTCTTATGAGCACTGTGGGAAACAATGAGTATGCCGTTAAAAGCGATGCGGACGGCAACATTATTATTGCGGCCGCTCATGCTTACGCCTTAAAGCTCGGTGTGGAAAATTTTCTTACAACCTATTTCGGATACGATAAAAACGCAACGGAAATGGGCTCCGGCAAAGAAAAGAGCATTCCGGTAAACCTTAACATAAGAAAGAATATTATAGACGAATATAAGCTTGTTTGGTCGGATGAATTTAACGGCAGCACCCTTGATACGGATAAGTGGAATTTCTTGCCGCTTATGAGGGAGCAAAACCATTTAAAGCTTCGCCATGACGAAAGCGCAGTTCAGCTCGGAAACGGCAGTATCAAGCTTATTGCGGGCAGAATAGACGATGAAAATTATTGGACAAATACCGCGCTTACAACAAGCGAAAAAATGGTATTTAAGTACGGATATCTTGAAACGCGCGCCAAGGTACCCTTCGGCAGACCGGCATTTCCGTCCTTTTGGATGAAATCAAGCTCATACGAATCGGAAGAGCCGCTTGTAACCGCCGAGGTGGATATGTTCGAGCATTTTTGCCATGTCGGCGACGATTATCTGCAAACGGGTATTCATAAATGGTATATCGACGGGACAAGGGAGCATTTTATAGGTCCGCAAATAGGCAAATATAATTTCGGCAGCAAGTCGCTTGCCGAGCAATGGCACACTTATTCCTTGCTTTGGACCGAGGATTCCATGAATTTTATGGTTGACGGCAAGATATACCATACAATAGATATAACCTCAAGCGGAGATTTCGGCACCCGCGGCGACGGAATGGGCGCGTTCCACGATTATTTCTACATAATATTCAATAACTATCTTCATACCTCGGACGGTTCGGAAGAGGGAAATAAGGATGAACAGAACGCCAGAGCCGACGATCGGTTCCCGATTGTGTATGAGATCGATTATGTCAGACTGTATCAGCTCCCGGGTCAAGGTGCCATAGCCAATATCAGCAATTTGGGCTTCAGTGAGACAGGCTGAATCCCCCGCATTATTACAAACGGTTTTTACCGTGCGCGGCTGTTATGCACGGTGATAATATTAAAGAGTCGTAAAGGATGGTTAATATGAAAAAAACAACGAGAAAATGTATTGTTATGCTCACGGCATTTGCAATGCTTATCTCCGCCCTTGGCAACCTTTCTTTCTCCGCGGCGGCGGACTCTCTTATTCAAAACGGTGATTTTGAAAACGGAACAACGGGCTTTGTAATTGAAAAAGGCGGTTACACAGGTGCAAAGGTTGAAACCGTAACCGCATCCGACGGCGGTAAAATGCTCAGTATTGAAACAGGCTCTATCGGCGGCGAGCTTCACACCTTTAGGGTTTATCAGGCAGTTGAGGTTGAGCCTAATACGGATTATGTTTGGAAATTAGAGCTTGGCGGAAGCGTACAAAACTGCCATTATTTAGGAATAGTTGCCGGCGATACCGTAAAAGCAAACGGCAATACCGCTCTTTTTGCCGAGTGGCAGACTGTAAGCGGAAGCATAACCTTCACTCCTAACAATTTTAACACTGGCGCTCAAAGCAATTCCGACGGTACGGCTGCGGACTCAAATTGGCTCAGATTTGACGCCGCAACCGGATGGAATCATGTGAAAATAACCTTTAATTCGGGAAATAATACCAAGGTTTGCTTGGCTTACGGCGCAAGACATACGGGCAGAGCAATTAAAACCGATAACTGGTCGCTTTACAAAAGGCCTGCCGTCGGGAAGCTGACAAACGGTGATTTTAACGACGGTATGACCGGCTTTACCGGTACGGCGCAGACAATGGAGGTAATTGCAGAGCCGGGTAACGCCGCAAACAATGTGCTGCACGCAATAGGCGGCGGATATGTCCGTCAGGAGGTATCGGTCAAGGCAAATACCGATTATGTCTTTACCTTCCGCACCAAAAAAGCAGATACACAAGGCGTTATTTATGCCAATGTTTTTGCCGCAGACGCAAAAACGAATCTGGCTGCCGCCGCAAAAAACATGGAAGTACCGAATAATGTTAATTTTGCAGGTATACACGAAACAAACGGAGTGCAGTTTAACAGCTCCGGCACTGCATGGAATAATATAGAGATTTTCTTCAATTCGGGAGAAAATACAACGGTTTATATCAATTTTAATTTATGGACAACCAACCGCAACAGATATTTCGACGATTTACAGCTTTATGAAAAGCCCGAGATCGGAAATTTGGCAAACGGTGATTTTAATAACGGCACTGCGGGCTTTACGAATATAAATACAGCCACCTTCGAGGTTATAAAAGAACCCGACAATACCGATAATAATGTATTGCATCTTATAGGCGGAGGCAGCTATTACCAGCAGGTGTCGGTTGTCAAAAATACCGATTATATATGGACCTTCAGGATGAAGGACATAGGTAATACCGGAACAACAAGAATCCTTGTCAATCCGGAAAACGGTACGGATAATCTTATTACAAACATAGCGAAGAACGGCAACGGTTATGCATCGCTCAACGACGGCACCTATGCAAGCGCGGCCACTTACAATAAAGCCTGGGTTAAATTTACGGTTAAGTTCAATTCGGGAGACAATGAAAACGTCCGGCTTTCGCATAACACATGGGCCGCAAGCCGTGAAATTTATATGGACGACTGGAACCTTGACAGAGCCGCGCTTCCGGGAGAACTCAGAAACGGCGGTTTTGAAGACGGACTTAAATATTTTGCCGTGGACGGAAATACGTCGGCCGAGGTAACAAAAGAGGACGTTTATGACGGGGCGTATTCCGCAAAGGTGAACGGTAAGGATAATTCAAGCAAGCCCGCCTTCGGCAGATTTATATACCAAGAGGTTACGGTTAAGCCCAATACCGATTATATTTGGAGCTTTTGGTATAAAAGCAAGGCGCATAATACCTCGCTTGTCGGTGTTCGCAGTGCCGACGATAAGCTGCTTTTACCGTCGTTTTTAAAGACGGATGCCTATGCGGTGGAGAGTGACCGCTCCTTTACGGATATCCGCAACGCTTCTGATATCAACCTATGGCATGAAACGCTTTATGATACGGATTGGAAACAATATAACGTTATATTTAATTCGGGCGAAAACACTTCTGTTCGGTTGAGTATAGACCTTATTAACTCGGCATGCGGCGGCTTTACCGATAATTGGGCGCTCGGTGAATATACGTTTATGAGGGGAGACGCCGACAACGACGGCACGGTAGATTCAAAAGATCTTGTTGAAATTCGCCGCCGTCTTCTCGGAATACCTACTTACTACATGGGAGGAATTGATGTGAACAACGACGGCAAATTTAACATTGCTGACCTTATAAGACTTAAAAAGGACCTTACATCGGCATCGCCTATCGAGGGGTATTCCCTCGTTTGGTCCGATGAATTTACAGGAACTGCGCTTGACTCGGAAAAATGGACCCGCGCACAGCATATGTCGGGCAAATCCGATTTGGAGCTGCGCTACGACGATACCGGAATTTCCGTTGAAAACGGCGAGGCAACCCTTTACGCCGGCAGGGTAGACGAAAACAACTACTACACCAATGCGGCGCTCACCACCTGCAACAGAGACGGCACTACCCATCTTATGTCCTTTAAATACGGTTACGTTGAAATGCGCGCAAAAATTCCGTTCGGCGCTCCTGCGTTTCCGTCCTTTTGGATGAAGTCGCTCGTTAATAACGGTGTTCACGGCGAGATTGATATTTTCGAGCATTTCTGCTATAATGAAAACGGCGATACATGGATTCAGTCGGGTATTCATAAGTGGTACACGGAGACCGGCACACACCTGCTCTTAACCGAGGTGGGCGATAAGGCGGCCATAAACGGAATGAATGTTGCCGCCGACGGCGACTGGCATACCTACGGCCTGCTGTGGACTCCCGAAAAGCTCGAATTCATTTGTGACGGAACGGTTTATCACAGCATTGATATTACCGGCACCGGAACATATAAGAGCTACAATACCCAAACAGGAGAATCCACCGGAATTACCGAAGAGGATTTCGACGTATTCCACGATTACTACTATCTTATTATGAATAACTATATGCATACGCCTGCCGGTACCGGCGGAGCGGATTATGCGGCCGATTCTTCAACCGTGCTTCCGTTAAAGTATGAAATAGATTATGTTCGCCTTTATCAAAACAGCGACGGATCTATAAGAATCGGCGCGCTTTAAGCATAATCGGATTAAAAAACATATTACGCTGAGGCTTTACGGAACGACATGACCCGACGGCGGTTTTTGACCGTCGTCGGGTTTTAAAAACACTTCCCAAACGAGGAGAACTTTATGTGCAAAGAATTTAAAAACAGCGTTCCTTCCCCCTGGTGTCCGATGCGCACCGAGGAAAACCGAAACGGTTGTACCGCAGAGGTATGGGGAAGAACCTATAAGCTTGAAAACAACCTGCTTTTTTCGTCGGTAACTTCATTAGGGGACGAGCTGCTTTCTTCTCCTATCAGAATTTCCGCGTCGGAAAACGGCAAAAAAATCGAATGGCGCGACGTTGACGTTTTTCTTTCCGAGAACGACGAAAGCAAGGCGGTTATTTGCGCAACCGCACAAAGCGACGCATTTATAGTAAATACCGTAACAACTCTTGAGTTCGACGGCTTTGCCACGGTTGACGTAAGGCTTATGCCGAGGGGCTTTACCGTTCCCCAGCTTTTCGGGCTTGAAAAGAAGGAGCCTCCGAAAACCCACCTTGATTATTTCCATATTGAAATTCCGATAAAGCGAAAATTCGCCGCGCTTTACCATTCCTATCCCTGCGGAGTTCTGCCCGACGCGTCGGGTACAAATGAAAAGGTCGCCGCCGATATGTATTCGGGAAGCGGTAAAATTACCGTCAATAATATGGCTTCCGGCTTTTCGTCTGTTATCTTTCTCGGAAACGATGAAAAAGGCTTTTTCACCTATCTTGATACCGACGAGGGCTGGCAGCCTGCCGATATAAGAAGAATGGCAGAGTACGACGTAACCGACGACGAGGTTGTTTTAAGGCTGAGAATTATTGACGGTCAGCCTAAGGCTTGGGAAGAAATCGAAACCGAAAACGGGCAGGGGCAGTACGAATACCCCGACCTTTCCTACCGCGTATTCTTCCAGGCAGCTCCCTTAAAGCCTTTCCCGGGTAATCCTTATGAGGAAAAAAGACTGCACATTGACTGCTTTAAGAAAATCGCCCCCGAATATATGGATTTTCTTGCCAATCCGGTTATCGGGGGAAGTAACGAAACAGGCTACGACCGAATAAAGCGGCTCGGCGTTACAACCCTTATTCTTCACGAAAAGTGGAATCAGGTTCAAAATTATTGGAAACTGACAAGCCGAACGAGGCTTCAACTTAAAACAATTATTGACGAATGCCATAAGCGGGGGATAAAGGTTGTGCCGTATTTCGGGTACGAAATATCCTCTCTCGCCGACATTTGGAACGATAAGCGCGACGAATACCGACGTATCGGCAGGGAGCATAAAAAGGGACTCGGCTGGTATCGCTTCCCCGCGCAGAGGGAGCTTTGCGTCTGCTATAACAGCCCGATTGCCGACGATTTTGCAAACGGCCTTGAAAAGCTTGTGGATGAATATGATTTTGACGGCATATATCTCGACGGCACCGGAATGGTATGGAACTGCCGCAACACCGCCCACGGCTGCGGATATTACGACAGCGAGGGCAACCTTAAATCCACCTATCCGATATTGGGCGTCAGAAGACTTATGCGCCGGCTTTACGAGATTTTCGAGAGCCGCGGAAAAACAATAAACTGTCACGTTTCCGATTGCGTTTGCGGAGCCGGAATGTCCTTTACACACGGTTTGTGGCTCGGCGAATACATTCAGTACACTTTAGTTAAAACCGGCGCCGATAAAATGCCGGAGGGCTATATGCGCGCCACTCACAGCGGCAGAAATTTCGGAATTCCCACCGAATTTTTGGTTTACGAAAATAAGCCGGTTTGGGGCTTTGACGACGCTTTTGCGTTCACCCTGATTCATGGCGTTCTGCCGAGACCTAACGATATAGGCGAGCCGCTTGAAAAAATGTCGCGGCTTTGGAAAATAATTGACGGCTTTCCGATTGCGGAATCGGAATGGTGCCCTTACCATAAAGAAAATTCGCATCCCTTCCGCTCCGAAAATGAGGCGGTTAAAATAAGCGCCTATAAGCACGCGGAAAACGGAAAAACGCAGTGGCTTGTATTCATTGCGAACAGTCAAAGCGCCGGGATTAAAAATGACGTTATATCCGGCTTTGCCTCCGGTCGGCTTACAAATGCTTACACCGGCGAGAGCGTCGGTGTATCAAACGGCGGATCAGCGATTGATTTTGAGCGTTTCGGTCATTATATCTTTACTTATGAGGAGTGGGCTGAATGAGTATACTGTACGGTGACGGAATACATGACGACACAAAAGCAATTCAAGAGCTTATAGACAGCGGCGTTTGCGAGGTTTCTTTACCCGCGCCGAAGGCTTGTTACCTGATTTCAAAGCCGCTTGAGCTGCCCTCTGATTTCCGCCTTGTGCTTCCGAGATTTGCCGAAATAAAGCTTGCCGCAGGCTCAAACTGCGAAATGCTCAGAAACAAAGCGGTTCCCGATTTTGCCGAGCGCATTAAGCCCTGCATTTTCGGCTTTATAAACGAATTTTCGCCCGACTTTCCCTGTAAAAACATAGAGGTTACGGGCGGCATTTGGAACTGCAACAACCTTGAACAGCGCTCAAACCCGATTATATCCCGGGAGGTTACCGGTTACAGCGGCATAGGTATGATATTTTACAATGTTACCAACCTCCGCATTTCCTCTCTCACGGTAAAGGATCCGGTTACGTTTTCCGTAACGCTCGACACGGTCTCCTATTTTACGGTTGATGACATAACCTTTGATTTCAATATGGGCAACCCGCTCCCGACGAATATGGACGGTATTCATCTTAACGGAAACTGCAGCTTCGGTAAAATAACAAATCTTAAAGGAAGGTGCTTTGACGATTTAGTGGCTGTTAACGCGGACGAAGGAACAAACGGCCCGATTAAGAACATTGACATCAACGGCCTTTATTCCGAGGACTGCCACAGCGCCGCGCGTCTGCTTACCGTCACTAATCCGGTTGAGAATATCAGCATACGCAATGTCTACGGCACTTTCTATCAGTACGTTATAGGCCTTACGAAATATTATAACGGCGCCGTTTCGGGCTTTTACGACGGCATTACGCTTGAAAATATTTGTGCCTCAAAGGCGGAAAGATACGAGTATTACAACAAGGGTAATTCCAGGATATATCAGCCGATTTATATAGAGCGCGAGCTTTATATAAAAAATCTTAAAATTTCGGGACTGTTCAGAAAGGAATATAAGGTGCCTGTTGAAACCGTTCTTGTTGACGAAAATGCGGTAATAGACAACTTTATACTCGAAAACGTTTCGGTCGAAAACCACACCGACGCGCCCGAAATGCCGTTTATGACGATGAAGGGAAATATTAAGAATTTTACCGCCGAAAACATTTATTCGGACGGTAAAAAAATTGAGTTTTAAAGGAATGCAATATGCGGGCGTTGGCAAAAACCGAAAAGTTGAGCTGACCGAACGTGAAATACCTGTTCCCGAAGACGTCAGAGTGCTTATTTGCGTTGCATACAGCAAGATATTCGGCAACATCTTTCTTGTGTGCGTAATCGGAGCGGCGCAATACCTTATGTAACCGATTTTAATACCGCACGGGCAAAATTACATTCACCTGTGCGGTATTTTTTGAGTTTTTTGATTCACGGGATTTTTATATGATGCCTGCCGAACAATTCAAAATTAAAATGCCGTTGCCGCTTATTTGTTTCTCTTGACATACTCATCCTTTAAATGTTACAATTAAAACTAACAGTTGAAAGCATTAAAAGGCTTTCAACAAGCCGATTTTATCGGCTACACAAAATTGCTCTGCAATTTTGTGACAAGTTCCATTGCAATGAATACAAACAAATTTTCTTTGAAAATTTGATGCCAAATCAAAGATTTGGCGTAGAAATAACACATATATGCGTTATTTCTACATTCTATAGTCATTATAATATTCAAAACAGTAATTTCGTATCATTTTGGTTTTACGAAATTATAACACCTGCCATACCTCATCATCAAATAATGCGACGGCTGCCCTGCTCGGTCAGGGTTTTGTCCTGAAAATATATCGCCGTATTTTGCGGATTTATTTAACTTAAAAATATGCCGCCGCACACGGGAGGAATTTCTATGTCAAGAGAATATAAGGAAGAAACGGTAAAGCGGTACGAAACGCAGATTGAAAGGCTCTTAAAAACCGCGCCGCCGTATATAAGGGATTTTTACGAGCATATACATAACGGAAAGCGTGAAATCACCACCCAAGCGGCATATATTCGGGATATATCGGCATTTCTCGGGTACTTAAAGAGCGCAATTCCCTTTTTTTCGGAAACCGAAATTTGCAATTTGCCGGAAGAAATTTTCGAAGACCTGACGGTAAAGGATTTAAACGAATACCGCGCATATCTCCATGACGAAAGAAAAATTTCAAATTCCTCGATAAAAAAGAAGTTTGCCGCTGTTTCCGCATTTTATAAATATATGAACTCCGACGGGCGGATCGGCAATAATCCGATGCGAAATTTTGAGCAACCTGCGGTCAACAGCCACCGAATTATAAAATTAAATTCCGAAATGTCGGGCCGCCTGCTTGAGGGAATTTTAAACAATCGGCTTTATTTGGAAAAAACGTCCGACGGCGAAAAGCTATCCCCCGTTCCCCGCTCGGTTTTCGTTCGCCGTGAGCCTTTGGTTTTAAGAAATTATGCCATTTGCTGTTTGTTTTTAGGCTCGGGTCTTCGCGTTTCCGAGCTTGTGGGGCTTGACCTGTCCGATATTAACTTTAATCAAAACTCCCTAAACATTATAGCAAAGGGCGGTAATGAGGTTCAGGTCTATTTCGGCGACGAGGTTGCCGACGCTCTTAAAAACTACATTTACGGCAAAAAGCGGCCGGAAAAAACCTCTCTGCGCACCGGCAGGGACGGCTTTAATCCCCCTAAAAACGAAAAGGCGGTGTTTTTATCCTCCCGCGGGACGAGGATGACCGTCCGTATGGTGGAGGTTATAATTAAGGAGGCGGTCAAGACCTATCTTCCGGATTATGACGACAAGGAGCTTTTCTCGCCCCACAAGCTGCGAGCCACCTGCGCCACAAGGATTTTGGCGCAAACGGGAGATATTGAGCTTGCCTCCACCCAGCTAAACCACAAAAGCATTGCCGTTACCGCCGCCTTTTACGCTGAACTGCAAAAGGAAAAGCAGAAGGAAAAAATCAAAAATCTTGACATAAACGACTGGTAACATCCGCTTTAAAGCGGTCATACAAACGTTTGCTTAGCAATAACGGAAAATAAAATCGGTAAATACTGTTATACTCCTTTAAGATACCTTTTTAACAGAAATGTACAGTAGTAAGGGAAAGTATAGATATTATTTTCAAAACCGATATTTCCCGCGCAGAATTTAATTCCGTAAGATATATCGGAATATTTATCGCTTTTTATAAGCTGTGCCAAGGATTTTGACTTACTGTTTTTTGCCTTTACCTCTACGGGTATCAAATTTTCGGCTGTTCTGACGAAAAAATCCTCCTCAAGGGTGGAGTCTTCACGTTTATAATAATAAAGCCGATAGCCTTCTTTTACCAATGCTTCCCCGACAATGCTCTCATACAAGGCGCCCTTATACACAGACAGGTTTTTATTTGCCCTTAAATCTTCCTGCGCTTCATCATCAAGCAAGGCGACAAAAAGACCGGTATCGCAAAAATACATCTTAAACTTGTTAATATCACAGTTGCCTTTAAGAGGCAGCTCGGCATTATTAAGGCAATAGCACATATGAACCATACCTGCGTCTTCAAGCCATTCAATACAGCCCCGATAATCCTTGAAACGGGCGCCCTTTTCCACCTTGGATAATTGAAACTTCTTGTTTTCTTTGGCTAATTGGACAGGAATGCTGTTAAAGACATTTATAATACGGGTTTGGTCCATACCGTCGGCATATTTGCGGATATCCTCCTTGTAGTCTGCCAGTAACTGGCGCTGAATATCAAGTGTTCCTTCAAAGGTTTTATTCTTGATAAATTCCCGCACTACGGCAGGCATACCGCCGAGAATACAATAATCCAAAAAATGAGAAGAAAATACAGAATGCTCAAGCTCGGAAAAAGGCTTCAGCTCTTTCATATGATTAAGCATACCGTCCACCACATCCGGTGTGTATCCCTTGGCCCAAAGAAATTCCTCAAAGTCGAGAGAATACATATTAAAATCGGTTTTATAACCGACGCTGTTGCTTTCGATTCTCTTATAGTTAATACCTAAAAGAGAACCGGAACAAATAATATCAAAACGGCCGTCAATGCTGAAAAACTTTAAGGTTGTTGCGATTTCGGGATATTCTTGAATTTCATCAAAAAATATCAGGGTTTCTCCCGGAATGAATTTGTGTGACGGATCAATTAAAGAGATATTCTTTATTACCGATTCGGCACTGTAACCGTCCGATGTGATTTGCTTATACTTTTCGGAGGTTACAAAATTGATTTCAACTACACTTTTATAATTATCCTCTGCAAATTTTTTGATTGATTCCGTTTTTCCGATTTGTCTTGGACCTTTTACTATAAGGGGCTTTCTGTTTTCACTGTTTTTCCAATCCGATAAATATGCGTCTATTTTTCTTTTTAAATACATAAAGCTTACCTCCAAAATGTACCTGGCAATTATATTATACACAAATCTGTGCGAATATGCAATAAGATGTTACACTTTTTAGAGTGAATATTTATGTCATTATACATCTTTCGGTTTTTTGCCTCTCCGTGTCCGCACACATAAAAATCGGAACTTAGGTGAAATATCACCCAAGTCCCGATTAGACTGACAAAACCGACGGTTATTCTGACTTTGGACTTAAATATATTAATTACAGAGTATTTACAGGTTTACTGATTATTGTGGGACTCGGCAATTCACTGCCGTTTATAATTTCTTCCTCCGTAACGGAAAGAAACAGTATTTCTTTAGCGTCGACTCTTTCTCGGTCGTAGATTATATAAATACGGTCACCGTAAAAATCCACATCGGGGTACGATGTCCACTCGCTGGCATCAATACAGATTTTATTTTTCCACGTTTTACCGTCGTCCTCGGAAACGGCAATACTCATATTATTTCTGATTTCCGACGAATCATTGCCGACCAAAAGTACTCTCCCCCCGTTTGTTCTGCCGACAAAAATTCTCGATTCGGGGTTCGGAATATCGCTTTCTGCAGCCTTTGTCCATGTCAAACCGTTGTCAAAAGAAAAGGTTTCCGTCAGCACCGGTTTTCTGCGTGACAGTGTTCTTATGCTTCCGTCATTGAGCTGATATGACATAGGCTCATCACACCATGCCGGCAGTTTTTCGCTGCCCTTTATGCGTTTAAAGGTTTTGCCCTTATCGTAGGAAATTTGATATACGAGGTTGTTTTCAACCTGATTATATACGCTGTAAATCAGAGTGTCGTTTTTCAGCGTTATCGGCTTTGTACGTAAAAATCCGTCAAAGAGGTTTCGCGGCTGTGAAAATATAGGCTCGGCGGCATCCGGCTCATCGCATACGATTTCCCATGCCGCATGGGTGAAATCATCAAATAAATATCCGTCCGCCACAACCGCCATTTGTCCCGCAGGATATTCACCGAGCTTTTCGGGTGCCGGCTTAACATTATGTTGCATCCATGAAAGATGCAATTTTCCGTCGGTGTCGGTCCATAACTGAATATCCGAGGCATGAACAAAATTTTTATGACTGCTCAGTATCACCAAATACGGTTCTGTCCATGTTTTGCCGCCGTCATCGCTGAATACCAGCAAGTTGTAGTTTTCCATATGCGGTTCTCCGGTGCCTCCGGCATACCAACCCGCATAAATTCTTCCGCCATGCGTAACGGCGATTGTGGGACACCCCTGAAACTCTCTTATATTCTCGCTGTATTTTTTATCATTTGGCTTTATAATTATTTCATGAAATTTTATTTGCATTATTCATCTGTTATTCACCGTTGACTTTCTCAAAATTTTGTAAGTAATTTTTTCAGACGTATTAAATCAATATTGAATTTAAAATCGACATTATAATCAAATTGCAGTGACGTTTCACCGAAAAGCAGTGCTTTTTGAAGCTCTGCCAATGTTGTTGCCGAAAGTGTATCCGCAGCATTCAAATTCCCGATTTTAATATATTCGGAATTTGCCGCTACGGCAATAAAGCCTCCGTCATAACCGTTAAGGGCGGTATTACCGCAAATAAGCTTATCATCTATCGTAACGGAAAGTCTTCCGGCTTTCACAGCTATTCTGCAACCGTGAATTTTCGTTTTTGCGGCAGAATCATCAAATATTGCGTTTCCGAGCAATATTTCCGAATCAAGTCCGTTCTCATAAAGAAACGTTCCCACATTAAATGCGGCATCCGAACGCCGTGCTGTAATCCACCGTCAATCTCCTTTAAAGTAACAATTCGGTCGTCTCCCGAATAATTGAACGTTAAAACTATCTTATCGTCATAAACAAAAACTGAATTTATAAAGGTCTTAATCAAGCGTTTTTGGCAATTAAGATCTGTATAATCCATATCGGCAAACCTATATAGAAAGTACAGTATTTTTTCCTTGGTCAGTCCTAAGTCCTGTTTAAGCTTAGATGCCGCCAATGCAGCTTCAAGCTCCGATTTTTGTTCTTCAAGCTCATCCATACGTTTTTTTGTGGCTTCGTTAAAAATTCCTTGCTCAATTGCCGTCACCAAGTTGGCTATGGATTTTTCGGTATCCTTTAAGGCTTTGCGTAATGCCTTGGTGTATGATGTTTCGGTATTTTGTTCAATGTAGTATTGATAAGTATTTTCTGCAATAAAGTCCAACAGTTCTTTATCTTTAAGCAGATTTGCTATATAGTCTAAAACAACATTTTCAATCCAAGGCTTGCGAACAGATTTTTTATTGCACAGTTTCTTCCTTTTGTTACAGCATTCATAATAATAGTGCCTTGTTCCGTGGCGGCTGGTACCGCACACACCTACCATCATTTCGCCGCATTTTCCGCAAAACAGTTTGCCGCTCAGTATATAATCTGTTTTGGGATTTTTATGTGCAGAAAAACGCTGATTATATTTTAACATTTCCTGAACCTTATCAAACGTTTCTTTGTCAATTATAGGCGGTATAGCGTTTTCTAACCTTATTTCATCATTGTAAGTGTAAACGCCGATATACTTTTCATTTTTCAGTACAGTACGTAAACTGTTGTGAGTAAACGGGCGGCCGCGTAGGGTTCGCAATCCTCGGCTGTTAAGCTCATCAACGATTTGTGCAACAGTCTTTCCCTGTGCATAAAGCTCATAGATCAGTTTAACCGTCGGAGCGGTTTCGGGGTCTATAATAAATTTCTTATCAGGACCTGTTAAATAACCTAACGGTCGGTTTCCGCCTGTGCTTTGCGCTTTCATTGCACTTGCACGCTGACCTCTTTTTACATTTTGCGAGAGCTGTTCCGAATAATATGCCGCCATACCCTCAATTACCGATTCTAAAATTATGCCCTCCGGCATTATCTTTTCACTGATTTTACTGACAAGCTCGGGTGATATTTCAAC
>ERZ824575.1261-NODE-1261-length-24904-cov-3.770413_pt1 | contig 24904 bp, 17 predicted proteins | sample MGYA00519470_ERZ824575 | MGnify/ENA primary metagenome ERZ824575 (study PRJEB31778, sample SAMEA3449170) | human gut metagenome | biome: human gut; feature: human-associated habitat; material: faeces | place: United Kingdom | collected 2010/2012 ...
AACGATATGGCACCGTGGGGACACATGTATGTCAATCCTGGTCTAACAGAGCCTTCCGTAATCGGTCCACCGCCTCCGCCACCGCCAGCAATATCAGCAAATGAGGGCGCCGGGGCAACCGTCATGCAGGCAGCAGCAAATGCAACAACTCCCAGCACTGTTAGTCCGTGCCGTCTTTCTCGAAGGTTTTTCATACGACATCCTTTCTCCGAGATTAAAGGCTCTCTAAAGTTATTTTTAAACTATCAATTCAGTTTTTCAACGGGAATTCGATAAAAGGTGTCTTTGTAGCTGCAATTTAAATATGAGTCACCACACCTCAACCGTTACGTCAAATAACTTCTGAGTCAAACCGAGCACATAAGCGAACCAATTTAATACAACCACCTGTAAAAATTCTGAGGCACGTTTTCGATATGACAAGAGCCGCTTGAACGAGGAGTACTTGAACCCCACCGCTCTTGCAGCTCTTGAGGGCACTTTGCCGGATCTTGAAATTACTTCGCTCTAAAGCAAGAAGTACTCACTGTCGGAGGATAGGTTCGGCCCGAGCCACGGATCGCCATCCAAGAAGAACTCAGGCCAGCGCCGCATGAACAGTGCTTGCTAGCGCTTCCAGCGGCGCAGTTTTTCCTCGTTGCCCTCTCCCCTGCCGCGCGAGGTGAACTCGTGGTGGTACAGCTCTGCATAGGGCGTAAAGATGGTGCGGTAGCCGGCCACCCACACCCGAGGGCAAAAGTCTGCGTCGTTAAAGCCGGCGGCGAGTTCCTCGTTGTAGCCTCCGACCTGCTCAAATACGTCGCGTAGGACCATCTGGTAGGCGCCCGTCACGGCACTGAAGTTGCCCGGGCGCACAGCACGGGCAAGATAGCCCCCACGCTTTGCAAAAGACATCTTTGTGGCCGCAAATTAAAAAACGCAATATCATGCCCACATCGATACGTCATATGCGGCCAGCGCATTCTATTGATGTGGAAACCGGTTCGATTCCTTGATTTAAACCGAAGCCTCTACAGCAATTAATAGCGCCTCCAACAACACCAGCACCAGAGGCATGCCGACCGAGTCATCATCGACGGTCTCAGAAACTTAGCAACGGTTACCATGTCAGCCTTCGGCTCGATCGGCTTCTTAACAGCAGCCTCGGTGAAAGTCGTCTTAGTTGCAACAACCGTGGGCGTTACCATGCCTCTAACAGGTTTTGCGTGCTCACGACGCGCTTTCCTAGATGATTATCGACCAATCCGCTACAACCAGTGAACGCTGGTTCGGAATCCCAATCTTTCCACCACCAGCGTAGCGGGATCGTCGTCAAATCACGTATGCGGAAGAAAATATCAAAGGTCTTGGTTCTACGACAAAGCTTTATTTAACAAATCGAAAGGGCCGATAAAACGTATGATGAAACCAATCAAGAGCTTCCTGAGACCTTCCAACATTAAGCAAATCGTGAACACAGCTGTTGGAACCAGAAGCACCTGCAACATTCCCAGTCCAACGCCGACACGCGTAAAGGGAAACTGCGAGCTCCAGAGCCAACTTTGGATAGGCCCATAGTCAGAAATAAGATAAGTAGCAAAACAAAGTTTCGCAACAGTGTTAACGAAACGGGAGGAAAAATGCGGCATTTTTAAATCGATCAACAAGACGGAGATGGCTATAACTAGTGAAAAAATAGACGCCGGCGAACCAAAAAAGCCGTTATACAAATTCGCAAAGGTCGAGCCCAGCAAACCATCAAAATGGAATTGACCATAAAACGAGATTGCAACTCCAACAAAAGAAGCAATGCAGCAAGCAACCAAGTGCCTTATATTCACTGTTGACAAATCTACATACCAGCGAATATAGCAAACAAGAACGCAAATTATAATACAATCCACTAGTAGCCCGTCGATGGGAATCCAAAAGAGCGGCACATAACGCAGGAATCCAAAGGCGAAGACCAGAAAGATTGATAGATAAAGATGTAGTTTCTGGTCCAACGCATGCAAAGCCGGAATTAAAAAGGGCAGTAAAAATACAAGCCAAGCATAGACGGTTACAAACCACCAACTAGAACCAGTAAGAATTGGTGCAAAAATATCTATCAAATTGGTTGGACTTACTTGAATATCGCCGCGAAGCATGAAGAAAAACCCAGCGCAATACTATAAAAGAGAACCGTGCCTTCGATTGAAGCTATCTGTTTGACAGCTTGTTTAATGGAGTATCCAGCTTTCCCCGCAACAAACCAGATTGTTATTGCAACAAAACAGCCGACCGCAGTTCTTCCAATTGGATAGAAAAAGATATTGTAGAAAAACCTAGTAAACGAACCAGGAAATACGGAAACAGAATCAGCGTTGTGAACAACAAAATGATGAGCCATTACCGTCCACATAAGGACAATGCGAAGTAATTCGATACGGAAATCTCGTATTTTTGCCATAATGCCCCCAAGTAAAATCAAAACCTAATTAAGCCTCGACCTAGAACCGTTCGAGAATCTCCTCGGCATTCTCTCGCAGATAGATATCTAGGTCCGGCACGGCAAACTGCACGTAGCCCCTCTGTGGTGCCTGAATAACCTCCCTTTGTAGCAATTTTGCCCTAATAGAGCTGATCTCATTGGTCTTTTTACCCATGCGCCTAGCAATCTCGGCTGATTTGGACTGTTGTTTGTCCTCGCACATCGCCAATAGGTATTTGATATCGTTTGGCCCCAGTCCAGAAATCGCGGGCTCATGAACAACATCGTGAAAACGAGCCTCTGCCAGCGCAATGCCTTCGGCAACATCGCGTTCACTCACGATGGTACTTTTGGCACGATGCAAGTTGGCGCGCTGCCAAATGGAGTAACCGACCAGTTGCACCAGATAGGCATAGCCCTTAGTGGCCTTAGCGGCTCTCGACAGAAGATCGTCCTCTATGGTCAAGCCAGTCGCGACAAAGCTGTCGCCCATAGAGAGCGCCACCTCCACCTGGTTGATAGGCGCCAGGTCTTCGGGGAGGGCACGACGCAAGAACGTAAGCGCCTTGCCGTTAATAAGATCCATAACACCAGCGGGTAAACCGGCAAAGGCAAGTGCGATATCTACTTTTTCCCCTGTCAAAAGCTGAACCGTAGACGCAATGTCGCGCATATCGTCAATCGGGGCGTCCTGAACTTCATCGATGGCAATAAAAAGACCCTTGGATGACTTCGCTGCCGAACTCAGCAACTTTCTAAGGCTCGGTTCTTTGGGCACAACATCGACTTTCGCGGAAACAAAGCCGGCGTTTACGCCGACCGAAGCATTGGCCGCAAGGGAAGAATCAGCAACCTGATCCCTCAAGTCCAGCAATAGGTTAGGGCCAGCAGAAACAATAGCGGTCTTCCATCCAAGCTCTCGCGCACGATCCCTAAGGTCGCAGAGCAAAACAGTTTTTCCGGAGCCCCTCGGTCCAGCAATGCGCATGAGCCTCGCAGGTGCACCAATTTCCGCATTCAAACTCTCGGTAAACTCAAGGGCGATATCATCGCGACCAATTATGCGCGGAGGCTCAGCGCCGGCAGTGGGACGAAACGGATTATGGAATGCTGTGGCGCTCACTTGTTTGCCTTTCTAGGGAATCGATTATTGGTCAATCTTAGCTTTAAAAGTTTATCGTAGACTATATCCGATTATATCCAGTTGTATAAGTCTGTATAAACGTATCGCGGAAGTATCGAGCTTTCGTAATTTGTCTTAACGGACAGTCCAACGTTACTTTCTTCCAAGCTCATAGCGAAAGAAAGTTAAGGACTTCCTAAAATCCATTTTCTAAAGCGAGAAGTACTCGCTCTCAGCGGATAAGTTCGGCCCCAACCACGGATCGCCCGTCAAGAAGAACTCCGGCCAGCGCTGAATGAACAGTGCCTGTTCACGTTTCCAGCGGCGCAGCTTTTCCTCGTTGGCCTCTTCCCTGCCACGTGAGGTGAACTCGTAGTGGTACAGCTCGGCATAGGGCGTAAAGATGGTGCGGAAGCCCGCCTCCCCCTGGAGCCAAATGCCTCGACCGCGAAGCTGTCCAATTCAAGATGGTCGGCATCGGTCCAGGCTCGGAAGCCTCTGAGACGCCCGACTCGTAGTACGTGACCTTATCTATAAACAGGCTTTCCGCACTCACAGCATAAGAAGGCCCGTGCAACAAAACACAAAGGTAGGCCAGAGCAACAAGCAGGATGCAACGGCGATGATGGCCCAACAAGACAACAGGCATGAGTGCGCCGATCTACACGGCAAGCCAATAAACAGGGTTGGGAAATGCCTGGTGGCAGTACTCATCAGCGTATTAAGATCAAATCCTAGCCCAGACTCATAACAGATCGAATCCCTGCAACAGCGGGAAAAGTCGACGTAAATCGGTTAAGTATGCGGCAAGCGGAGAGAGTGTATGGGCGCTCGCACGCGTCTTTGAATCTTCTAATGAGCAAGAAGAGAGGGATCTAGGAGAGACCTAATAGTTCTTGGAAGCTGGGAATCATCGAACTCACCATCTTTAAACAAGAGGGAATCATATAGCTTCTTATCGTTCTGTCTCGAAAAGATATGAGTGACCAGATGCACATCGTGGGCCTTTGAAAAACAATCTTCGTCCCTTAAAGATTCAGCAATATAACAACCGCCCCTATAGTTCATGAGTAAGGAAAAGTTCAAGTCTGTTGTTCCAAACTTATAGCACTGCGATTTTGTTGATATGTCTTCGAGCATAAAGCACGCGGAGGTTGCAAAAGAGGCAAGCTGAACAATATGGTTGACTTTTCTGCGACACAGAGCGTAGGGATGGCGATTCGAAAAGTCGATCTGCGACGCAGCAAGTTTTCCTCTGGATGCCAATTTGAAAAACTGCTTAGCCGACAAATGACTATCTACGCCAGTTAAATGCTTGAAATTTTCGGCCTTATAAATAACTTCGATATACCTGTCATCGAAAACGTACATGAATGACTTTCCGACAAGAAAACCGCGATAAAGTTTTGCTGCCTGATTAATTTCCGCAACTATCGCCTTCCGATCTTCAGCCCTACCCATACTGCCCCAATCAAAAAAGCCGGGATAACCCCGGCTGATAATCAAAGAGGCGGTTTTCTGCTGGCTGTCAGCCGCGGCATCCTCACGGAAACCTAGTTGTCGCCGGAATTATAGTCCCCGGCGCGGACTCACCTTATCTCCCCGGTGCGGGCTCGATATCCTCTCGGATATCTAATCGTCTTGGACTTTTTACCTGCCCAAGCACAGTACAGCTTTTACGTGCCGCCACACGGAGCTTAGCTCAAGATTATTATCTATAACTCAAGCCACTAAAGCAAGCTACGCACGGGCATGGTCAAATTAAATTCAAACCTTGGTCATCAATCACATCTACCGCGGGCCGATAACGCCCGCCTCATGTGGTGCGATATAATCAATCTCACTAGATGCCAAATCAGCAAGCCGAAGGAGCTGACGTGCTAACAATTCACTATGGTGATATGGAAAACGTTATCTACAACACGTCCGTTTACTTCGATAACGTATATTCGCCCCAGTGGTTTCAAGACTCCTTTGCCCAAAGGGTCATAAAATCCATCGACAAAGGCACCGTGGTAGGCCGCAATGCAATCGATACCAAGATTCTAGGCATCATTCCTCCCGAGAAACTATCCAGCGGCACCAAAACGCTACTGCTTATGTACTTTATGCCGCAGAATATATATAACGCCTCAAATTGCGGTGATAATTGCGCCTACTGGATTCTGAGGATCGCCGCGCAAAAGGATTTAGCAATCAATCTCTACCACATAATGGATTTTGGAAACGGCAAATTCACGGTAACCATTGCAAATACGGGCGATATAGTCCACACAATGTTTGACCTTGTCCCCATAGCTGGAAAATGCCTAAGGGAGAACTCCTGATGCGCGGATCATACAAGGTAATTATTCAAAATAACCGGGTTCAGTTTAAACTGACCATCAATAGAAATCTGACCATCATCCAAGGTAACAGTGCTACAGGCAAGACAACTCTGCTTGATATGGTGGCAGCTCACGAAGAGCTTGGGGCACAAAGCGGCGTAACAGTAAGTTGCAAAGTGCCCTGTAAAACAATATCTGGAAAATATTGGCGTAGAGATCTCCAAGAGATTTCCAGCAGTATTGTTTTTATTGATGAGGGCAATACTTTTGTTCGATCAAGAGAATTTGCCCATGAAGCAAAGCGTAGCTCAAACTACTACGTAATTGTCGCCAGAGAGTCACTGCGCCAACTGCCCTATAGCGTTGATGAAATCTACGGTCTTAAGAACACCAACCGAACCACAACGAAGTATCCCGTTTACTCTCGTGTCTACACCTCTACATATCGTATTTACGGTGATACTGATTTTAGAGGCGAGAGGCCCGAGCTTGTCATTGTCGAGGACACAAACTCGGGCTACGAATTCTTCAGTTTGCTATGCAAAAAGAGCAGCATTAAATGCATCAGCGCGGGAGGCAAATCAAATATTTGCAACTGCATTATGGACGCACCGGAAAACGACATCCTCGTGATTGCCGACGGTGCCGCCTTTGGACCAGAAATTGCGGAAGCAGCTGCTCTATTGCGCCGAAAGAACATCAAGCTATTCCTACCGGAATCGTTTGAATGGCTCGTGTTGAAGTCGGGATTATTCAACAGCAAACACATTAAGGACATGCTGCTTAACCCCGCTGAACATATCGAAAGCTCAAAGTTCTTTAGCTGGGAGAAGTTCTTTACTGCAGAACTCATCGAATGCTCACGAGACACACGTTTTCGATATGACAAGAGCTGCTTGAACGAGGAGTACCTGAACCCCACCGCTCTTGCAGCTCTGGAGGATACTTTGCCGGACCTTGGCATTACTTCGCACTAAAACGAGAAGTACTCACTGTCGGAGGATAGGTTTGGTCCGAGCCACGGGTCGCCATCGAGGAAGAACTCAGGCCAGTGCTGCATGAACAGCGCCTGCTCACGCTTCCAGCGGCGCAGCTTTTCCTCGTTGGCCTCTTCCCTGCCGCGCGAGGTGAACTCGTAGTGGTACAGCTCGGCATAGGGCGTAAAGATGGTGCGGTAACCCGCCTCCCACACGCGCAGGCAAAAGTCTGCGTCGTTAAAGCCGACGGCGAATTCCTCGTTGTAGCCGCCGACGCGCTCAAATACGTCGCGTCGCACCATCTGGCAGGCACCCGTCACGGCGCTAAAGTTGCCCGGGCGCACGGCACGGGCAAGATAGCCCTCGCGCTTTGCCGAGAAGTCCTGGTTGGCATGGGCAAGTGCGCCACGCACGCCAACCAAAATGCCGGCATGCTGCACCAGATGATCGGCAAAGTAGAGTTTGGCGCCCACCACGCCCGCATCGGGACGCTGCAGATAGCCCATCATCTCTTCGATAAAGTCCGGGCTTATGACCTCGGTATCGTTGTTCAGCAGCAGCAGGTAGTCACCCTTGGCGTGCTTCACACCAAAATTGATGATCTGAGAGTAATTGAACTCGCCCGGCCAGTACACAACGCGCGCGATGCCCTTGCCTTCGGATGCTGCAGCCACGCGCTCTGGCAGGGTTTCGTAATACGCAAACGTCTCCGGGGCTTCACTGTTGTTCTCCACCAAGACGATCTCGTAATTGGTATACGTGGCCTTCTGGGCGATCGACATCACGCAGGCATCGAGCGTCTCAATGTGATCCTTGGTGGGGATCACAATGCTCACCAGCGGCGCAGGCTCCGGCAGCGCATGGCGCATGCGGTAGACAAACGGCGTCTCGGTCTCCTCGACCGTTCCGTGAACGCCCAGCGCGTTAAAGTGGCGCTGCAGCGCAAGACGACCCGCTTCAATGGCATACGGCTTGCTATCGGCAGAGCCATCGGCGGTCGATCCCGGATGCACGCGCCAGTGATACAGCACATGCGCAACGTGCTCAAAGCGCGCGCCGGCTGCAAGGCAGCGAAGCGTCAAGTCGTAGTCCTGGGCGCCCGCAACGTCTTCTGGGGACATACCAATGTGATCGATGAGCGCCTTCTCCACCATCAGGAAATGCGTCACGCAGTTATGGCTATAGAGCAGGTCGACGTTGAGTACGGTCTTAAAGACCGGCTGGCCCCACTCCCCCGTTTTCTGGAACATGTCCTCGTCGCAGAACAGGACCTGGGGACGCTCGCCCTCGGCCGCCTTATTCAGCGCGGCAACATAGTGGAATAACGCGTCCGGTTCCAGGATGTCGTCATGGTCCAAGAACGCGATGTAGTCGCCCGTCGCTTGCTCGATACCTGCGTTGGTGTTGACCACAATGCCGCCGTTGCCGGGAAGTTCGATGCGACGGATGCGCTCGTCGTTGGCACCTGCCGCAAGGGCGGCCACCACATCCCATTCAGGCGAGGCATCCATAAGGAGCAGTTCCCAGTTGTCATAGCTCTGGGCTAGCACCGAGTCCAGCAGCTCACGCAGGTAGACCCGATCAGTCTTGTAGCACGGCACCACAATGCTCACGAGCGGCCTATAGGCAAAGGCCGCCGAAGCGACACGCTGGCACGCCAGATCGCCCGGCTTTGCGCGATGCTGCTCAAACCAACGTCGATAAGCTGCGTCGTCTGCGCGCGCGTCCTTCATGCGGTTCCAACTGTCATCGACCATGCCGTTGTACAGGCGACCATCCATGGCGCAAAACCCGCTCTGGATCTGCTCCGTGGGATCGCTCACAATCGCGACAAAATCTCGTATATCCTGAGGCATCTCAACGCTCAGATACGTTTTATTGACGCGGCAACCGTTGCGCTGCGGCACATCGACCTGCGACTCAAACACATGCACGGTAGCATCGATGGCATTCATATGCGTATCGAAGATCTGGAGCTCAGGTGAGCACTGGGGTTCTCCCGCCCAGGTAACCTCATAGCGCCACACCGCGCCGACGTCTGCCGGTAAATAGCGAATGGCATCGATCTCGTTGCGACCGCAGCATTCGCCACGCTGCGCATCGCGGATAAGCGCGCACAGCGCAGGCTTTGCTTTGTAGTTAACCTTGGATTCCAGCTTGGCCACGCGGCTATCGAGGCGAATGGAGCCCAACCTTTGGCCACCGGATGCAAAAACGACATCCATCGACGAGCCATCCAAAAACGGAAGCACCAAGACGGCGAGCTCGCGCTCGTAATCGGAAACGGAAGGACAAAGCGCCAGTACACGGCCATGATCGACCGGGAGCACCAGCGACGGCACACAAGAACCGCTCGTCGTCGCATGGGCAAACGCCTGAGAGCCCTCCCGCTCAATAAGCGCGGCGACATCCTGACCGGCAAAACGAAGCAGCACAAACAGACGGCCCTGACTGCGGCAAAGTGCCAAACGCTTGATACTCATCTACACTTCTCGCTTTCCCAGGGCGTTCGCAGCCATGCGCTTGTACGCGCCCAGGCGTCCAAATCTCAAGACGTCGTAATTGAACATGAGCTTTTTGCACAAACGAGCAGCAGGAGCCTTACCGACAAGCGCCGCACGCACCATGGCGGCAACAGAAGGATCGCATTGCGCAAGCGCAGCATCACTGCCCACGGCAGAACCGTCAAGCGCCGCGGCAACGGCAGCGAACACCTTGCCACAGCCCAAGCCCAGGAGCCTGAGCGCATCGTACAGCACCAGATCACACAGGAAGTACGCCAGGTCATCGGCATGCTGGGCATCGAGCCCATCACGGCGCCAATCGGCCAGCACCGCGGAGTAGATCTTCACGTGCTCCAGCAAACGTGTCTCATCGTCATAGCGCATGGTGTCCATGAGCGAGCCCTTGCGTGCCACGCGATAGTCGTACAGCTTGTTCGAGATAAGCGCAGTCTTGCGCGAACGGCCATAGACGGCAAAATCAAAGACCTGATCCTCGCCATACTTAACGGTTTCGTCGAACACGATCCCGTTGCCCAGCAAAAAAGCGCGCTTGCAAGCGGTGCGCCATGCAAAGGGGCGAGACGCTTCCTTAAACAGCAGGTCGGAGCTATAGCCCTCAAACGAAACGTCGCGTGGGCTCAGCACATAGTTAAGCCACGGATACCCCGCCTCCAGCGGATACGGGTTCGCGCCAAAGGTCAAAACGTCGCAATCCTCACGCTCAAAGGCATCGACGATTACACGGCACGCATCGGGCGTAAAGCGGTCGTCGGAATCCAAGAACGCGACGATGGGAGCCGAGGACGCAGCGATACCCGCATTGCGGGCGCTCGACAGACCACCGTTGGGCTTATCGACCAGCTTAAAGCGCGAATCCTTTTCGCAATAAGCAGCTGCAATATCGCGCGACCCATCCGGCGAGCCATCGTTGACCAGCACACCTTCCCAACCGGGCATATCCTGCGCGAGTAGGGAATCCAGGCACCATGCCAGGCACTCCTCCACCTTGTAGATAGGAACGACGACGGAAATCTTAGGGGTAGCCATAATCACGCGCTCCTACTGTGCCGCCGGCACGTCGTCGGGATGCGGGTTATCGCCGTAGGCGCGCTGATACGTCAGCACGCGCCAGACCAGCGGCAGGCCGCCGATCTTAAAGTAGTGCTTAAACGTATTGAGCTTGCCAGGCTTCTTAAAATCAAAGCGCGAATCGATATAAGCGCGGGGCGATTTAACCATCAAACGCAGGTCGGTCTCGCCGCGCGGATCGAACAGTGACAGGTCAAAGCGACCAGCATCCCAATCGGCCTTGAGCTCGGGCGATGCTTTCTCCCAAAACTGCTCGCGCAACCCATCGACCAGACGCTCATCATTCCAGCGGTACGTATCGACCTTCATGCGCATTAAAATGCCCTGAAGCCGAGCCTTAAGCTCGGGGCGCCCATCCAAAAAGCGCTGCATCTCGGCATATTCGTCGCACACGCAGAACACCTTGTTGGGCGAGTTAACAGAACTCTTCTCGTTATCCTGGCGATAGCACAAAATGGGGTCCATAATAAACGCGGCACGCTCGGCGCAAGCCCAAACCTTAAAGTTAAAGCCTGCGTCCTGATACGAGGCGCCCGGCGTGGGAAGGAACCGAATCTGATTGTCGTTGAGGAACTCGCGCCGATAGATAGCCGACCAAATGGAAGGTTTGCGGTAGAAGATGCCCGGGCGATCGCCGGGGCGATACGCGGCGCCCGTCATATGCTCGTCGATAATTCCAAACAGCTCGCGGCGCTCGCTGGGCGCAGACCAGTACAGGTAAAAGTCGCCCTTAACGACATCAGCATGCTCGGCGTCGGCCTTGGCAACCAACTTTTGAAGCGAATCCTCGAACATAAAGTCATCGGACTCCAAAATGCCCACGTACTCGCCACGCGCCATCTCCAGGCCGCGGTTCATCGAGTCGCCGTAGCCGCTATTGGCCTTGTCAATCATCTTGACGCGCGCATCGCGTGCCATGTACTCGCGGATGATATCCGGCGAGCTATCGGTAGAGCCATCGTTGATGCAAATGATCTCAATGTCCTTGAGCGACTGTGTCACAGCGGAATCGAGGCACTCGCGCAGGTAGCGCTCAACATTGCAGATGGGAATAAGCAACGAAACTTTAGGGGTATCAGAGTTCTGCAAGAGAACCTCCTGTTGAATAGCGTGTAACAGGGTTATTTTAGCAGCGAAGCAACAGCGCGCGGCAGCGCCCAGAATTAGATAAAGCGCTCCAGGCAGGCCTTGAGACCGCGGATCGAAAGATAGAACAGCGTGGCGTCTGCCATCGAAACGCCCGAGGTCGCCGCAACGAGCTTGTGGGCAACACGGCGAACGGCGCCCTTAGCAGGCATATCTGCCCAGTCCGTTCCCAAAAACGTCGCGAGGTCCATGTTGACGCGAGCCGCCACGCGATGGAAGTCATCGGCATCCAAGCGCGCCAGGTCGAACACAGTTAGGTCCAAAAACCAAGTTATCAGCTCGCCGGGACACAGGTCCAAAAGACCATAGGCCGCCCAGTCTTCCAAGACCTCCTCGAGCATCTTCATGTGGGCGTCAAGCTTTTTGGCGCGCGCCTCGGCACTGTTGAACTCGTGCGTCGCCGATTCGCTCTCCATCACGTAGTGGTAGAACTTGTCAGGCATGACGACGGTCCTGCGGGCAAGCGCATAAGCCGCAAATTGGAAGACGACGTCCTCGCCCAAAGCCAAACCGGGGGCGAAGCGTATGCCTTCGCGATTGAGCAGCTCGCGCGAAAAAGCCGCACGGCAGGCATAGGGCTGCGCATTCGAATGGAACAGCAGTTGGGGATCACGGGCGCCGAAGGTACCAGCTTTGGGGCTCATGAGTTGCTGGACGCGCTTGGGGGCAGCATCGGCAGGTTCACAGACGCCGCCAAAAACGGCGGCCTCGGCATCTGCAGACTCCATGGAATGCAGCACGTGCTCGACCGTCCGGGCATCGATGTAATCGTCGGCGTCTACAAAGAAAACCACCTCGCCCTTGGCGACATCGATTCCAGTATTTCGAGCGCACGAGACGCCAGCGTTTTCCTGGTCAATCACCAGTACGCGATCGTCGGCCTGCGCAATCTGGCGCAACACGTTCAACGAAACATCAGTCGAACCGTCGTTGACGCAGACAACCTGAATCGAGCGCTCGGACTGGGCCAACAGCGAATCGACGCATCGCTGAATGGAGCGCGCAGAGTTGTAAACGGGGACGACAATGGTAGCTTTAGGACACGAGGCCTCTCCCATGCCGACCTACCCCCTCAGCGATTCGATGAGGAAGGCGGCGACCACGCTCGGGCCTCCAACCGAGGCGTAATACTTAGCACGCCCCAAGGCACCATCCGTCGCAAAACTCGGATGCTCGTCAACCCAGCCCTCAGGATCTTTGAGGATGGCAGCGAGATTCGCGCGCTTCCACGGCTTGAGGTCGTCAAGCGAAAAGTCCCCGGCGTCCAAGGCCGCTTGGAACTCCTTGGCCATCTGAACCAGGAACTCCTTATAGAACTTAGGCGCCAGGCGCACGTAGTTCCACATGTACGAATCGTACTTAATGAGCTGATTGAACTTGAGCATGCGCGCGACATCGCCGCTTGCGTGGCCGCGGGCATAATCTTCTCGAATCCAACGCTCAATCTCGGCATACTCGGTATTGACGCAAAAGACCTTAGCCGAAGAATTGACCGAGGAATTCTCGTTGTCCTGGCGATACGACAACACGGCATCATGTAGGTAAACAGCCTTATCGGCGCACGCGATCACCTTAAAGGCGAACGACGTGTCCTGAAAGGATGCCCCCGGAGTCGGCAAGAACTTGATGCCGTTGCGCTCAAGAAAATCGCGACGGTACACGGCCGACCAAATCGACGGCTTTTGCTTAAAGAACTGCGTCGTATCGCTCGGGTGCACTGGCTTGCCACAGTCCTTGGCTTTAAACATCTCGTGCAGCGAACGGCGCTCCTCGGGCTTAGACCAGTAGAAATCAAAGTTCGCCTTCGCAAAGTCGGCATTATTGCCATCGGCGGCCGAGACAAGCTTTTCGAGTGCGTCGGGCACCATAAAGTCATCGGACTCCAAGATGCCAACGTACTTGCCGCGCGCCATCTCCAGGCCGCGGTTCATCGAGTCGCCGTAGCCGCTGTTGGCCTTGTCGATCATCTTGACGCGCCCATCGCGCTCCATATACTCGCGGATAATCGCCGGCGAGTTGTCGGTCGACCCGTCGTTAATGCAGATGATCTCTATATCCTTGAGCGTCTGCGCCAGGGCGGAATCGAGACACTCGCGCAGGTAGCGCTGAACATTGTAAATGGGAATAAGCAGCGACAGAACAGGGCTGCCAGAGGCGTTAGTAGACAAATGTGCTCCTTAGGAAATACCTGTCGTTTCATGGTATCAAAGGGTCAGCGCGCTAGCGGGCGTTTATATAATCTATGGAGCTCGCAGAGGCAAACCGATAAGAAAGGACGTCATGCAGCCCAAAGCCGCACGCAACATACCCATCGAAGCGCTGCGTTTGGTCGCGGTCGCCGGCATCGCGGTGTTCCACACCTTTCAGTGGACCTTCCAAGCCGTCTGCGTCGGCGCCGTGGAATATGCCCCACTTGCGATATTCCCCTATTCCGGCGCGCTCGGTTTTATTAACTTGCTTGGCTGCTGGGCCAACGAGGTCTTCTTTATGATCTCGGGCTATTTTCTCATCGCTTCGGCCGCGCGTGCTTGGGACGGTGGAGCAACGTGGAAGTCGCAAATGCAACGGACGGCGCAGCGCCTTGGCAAGGTCATTATGCCCACTGCGTTTTATTGCCTCGTGGCGCTCGCGTGGTCCACGGTCGTCTCACCCATTCCCGATGTTACCCTCAATACGCACTACTGGTACACGCTAGGCCTTGAGTTTATCTGGGTCTATGCCGCCACGGTCTTCATGGCGCCATGGTTTGGACTGGCCAAGAGTCGACTCTCCCAGAAGAGCTACACGACGACGGTCATCGCCGTTAGCATCCTCGCATTCGTTGCTAACGGGTATTTGGCCGCCATGAGTGCGACAAGCGCCGGCGAGTTTTCTTGGCTCCAAAAGCTCATGAGCGCTACCACGTACGTAGTCGCGTTTTTGATCGGCGGACTGCTCCGCGACGTTACCGATGTCATGGATTCGGACAGGGTGGGCGCCTTGGGCATGCGCTCGCTCGTAACGGTTTTGGTGCTCACCATCATCCTGGAAGGAGCACTCTCCTTCACCGACAACCTCACGGCGATGACAATCCTCTCCTACAAATCGACCTCGCTGATCTCGTTTGCCCTCGCTGCCGCCTCCCTGCTCTTTGCGGCAACCCAACGCAGTGCCCCAGGCAATTCGCGGACTGCAGGTGCCATCGTCACCTTATCGACCGCCACGCTCGGTTTCTATGTGATGCAGTCGCTCACCAGTAGCCTGTGGCGTCCCGTCTTCAATACGTTGCTCGCAAACATACTGGTCAGCCAAAACAGCCCGGCAGTTATATGTATCGTCACGGGTACCGTCATTAGCATCATCTTTGCCTTAGCGCTCCTCATCATCGATGCAGCCAGAAGCCTTATCACTCGCAAGCTCAAGCGACAATAGACACGCTGCCGTCAGACGCTAAAGCCGCTACAGCCGTGGCAGGTTCCTGCGTTTTATTCAAAGCTTGCCGCCAAGGTGCGCCAAGCCTTTACAATAGGACAGTCCCAAGGACGTATTCGATAGCTTCCGCGCAGCACTCGCCCGCCGCGCGTGAAAGGATATATTGCCCCATGCCTTCAACCCTTCCCGCCCCCATCGATAAGCTCGCCATCGTCGTCGTTACGTACAAACGCCAGGAACTCCTGGCCAATTTGTTCGACTCCATGACCGAGCTCACGGCCGCGCCCTGGCGCATCGTGATTGTCGATAACGAGAATTCACGCGAGACCGAGGCCATGTGCACCGCATTCAACGAGCGCCTGGCCAACCTGTGGGGCATCGACACCGAGCAACCTGACGCGCAGGGCGGCACCGACCGCGTCATCTACGCCCCGCAGCTCGAAAACGGCGGCGGTGCGGGCGGCTTCTCCGCTGGCACTAAATGCGCCTACGACCTGGGCGCCCAGTGGTTCTGGGTGATGGACGACGACGTGCTCGTCATCCCCGAAGGCATCAAGCGTCTTGCCAAGTGGACCGACCGCTACGATGTCATCCAGGGTTCGCGCCTGGACTTTGACGGCGGTGCCTTCTTTTGGCAATACCAACTCATCCTTTCACTCGGCATTCCCAACCCTGTCGCCAAGTGGGACCTAGGACCCGAGGGCTACCGCGCCATGAACCAGCTGTGCTTTGAGGGCGGCATGTTCTCGCGCCGCGTGGTCGACAAGATTGGCCTGCCTGACGCGCGCTTCTTTATCTACGGTGACGACGCCTGCTATGGCTACGTGGCCAGCCAGCACTTCCCCGCCGCCGTTGTTGCCGACGTGGTGCTCAAGCGCGCCCGCGCTGTCTCCAACTGGGACATCGCCGGCAAACGACAGCTCAACTCCACGAGCGACACCAACCGCTACTACATCATGCGCAACCGAGGCTTCCTCGCTCGCTATATGCAGATCTACGGTGACTACCACCCCATGCTGTTCCGCCTGGGCAACGCCGCGACCTTCTGCAAGGAGTTCATTCGCCTGGCCGCCGTTGACAAGTGCTTTAAGACCGGAATTCCGGCGCTGCGCCGTGGCATGAAGGACGCCCGCAAGATCGTTAAGGATCCCAACTGGAAGCCCATGCCGCCCATGAAGGACACCGAGTAACGGAAGCCGGAAACACCTCAGCGCTTAAAGCCGCTGGCACACCGTAGCCACATGCTGCCCATCAAAACCGAACCCCCAGCGCATGCGACCCACGCCGGGGCGCGGTACACGGATTTCGTCGATGCCGCCGCGCTCTATGTCGAGTAGCGACTGCACGGCCAGCAATTCCAACCCCAGCGCATCCACATCGGGGTCATACATCATATTGATCGTTATAAGCGGGCGCTCGTCCAGCATGCCGATAGTGTCAGCTACGTCGAACACGGCGCCCGTAGGAAAAACCTGGATGTCCCAGCGATCCGCGCCACACTTTCGCCTCGAAGCAGGATTGGCATAGCCCGGCAATCCAAAGCAGAGCCCCTGCAAGAGCAGATGATATGGTAGCGGCTTATCTGGGTCGGTCTCACCGATTCCCGCATCCCCCAGGATGCGGCTTAGCGCCCGCCTCACGGTATCCTCGTTCCCACGGCACAGCCCGTCGCGAAACGCATCGACGTCTCGAATGTCTTCGGCAGCGCACTCAAACCACTCAACAATTACTAGACGCAAGACCTGGCGAAGCTCTTTATTGGGCAATCGCAAAACACGGAGGCGATCGCCATGCTCTGGCTCCTCAGTCATATCTGTCGTCAGGAAACCGGACAGATACAGCGCTGTCCACATGCCATCGTCAGGCGAGACATCTGGCTCTGCAGTGCCCAAATAAAGCGGGACCTCAGCGCACCCATGGGCCTCGAGCAAATCAAACAAGACCGAAAGGCGGTCGAGATTCCACCCGGCAACTACCCTACTCAGGCAATCGGCATATCCATACAGATCGGCACGCACAGGCGCCGTGCAGCCTCGGTCCAGAAAACTGATCACACGCTCTGGACTCGAGCAATAGGCCCTGCCAAACCGATACCCCTCGAGCCATTCACGCGCATCATCCAGGTATTCCTCGCGCCCAGCATGATTCAACAGAGCCTGGACCTCGGCATCCGAAAAGCCGAACCAACGGTCACACCACGTCGAAAGCGGCGTCGACAGACAATACGAGCAGCCGCGCGAAGAAAGCGCCGCTTCGGCAGGACCGGGACACTCCCCCATCAGACACGTCAGCCGCAACGAATCGCGCGCAGTGGCAATGGCGTCGAACAGCACGCGATCGAATAGCCCTGCCGGATCGGCGTCGGAAGCGTCCCTCGCGCTCGCACGGCGAGACCACGCCGCATCGTACCCATCAATGAGCAATACAACCTGCTCATCGCAGGCCATCTCCACCAGCTCAATGAGCACACCGAGCACCGAGTCAACCTCGTCCGCGCTCGCTACGCCACGCGCAACGCGTTCGATGTGACGCACCTTATCTCGTGCTAAATCCGGAGCCTCCAAAAGCGCCAGCAGGCGGGCGCACTCGCCCGAAAGAGCATCGCGCACAACGTCGGCAATAGCGGCGCCACGCCTCGCAGCGCAAGAAAAGTCCAGCGATATCACCGGATAGCAAGCGTACTCATCCCGATAACGCCCGCCGTCCGCATCCCAAATCTGAGCATCGGCAAACAAAGTCTGACCAGCGCGACCGACCGCTGGACGCTCCAGAAAAGCCCTGAGCATCGACAGGTTCATACTCTTGCCAAAACCCTCGGGTCGACAGCACAACACAACGGATGCGTCGCAGTCCAGCACGTCGGCAATAAACATGGTCTTGTCGACCAGCGTGCAGCAACCAAGAGCCTCCGCATAGTCGTGCATGCCAATGGGCAAAACTGCATCGTCGACACAGCCAATCAAACGCACGTCAAAGCCGGCAGCACAACCATTATTTGCCTGTTCAGACACCAATACGTTCCCCCTAAATCGCAGCACGACGCCAATTGTAATGACCGCATCGCATGTACCGATGTCACCGCGCAAACATATCGGGCAACGGTAGCAACAAGAGGCGTGAGGGGGCACAACCAATCGTTGCACAACAAAACGGGGCCCGACGCATTCGCACCGGACCCCGTCCCGATTCTTTAGTTATCTGGCAACCGAGAGGCTACTCCTCCGAGCCGTCCTCCCCAGAAGCCTTCTTCTGCTGATCGAGCTTATGCTTACCACTTACGATAGACGTAGCGCCCAGTGTGGCCAAGCTCGCGCTGGCAAGGCTCGCCATCACAATCAGATCGCCCGTCTTGGGCATGTTGCCGCCCGAGGACTTGGTAGCTGTAGTCGTCGTGGTCGTGGTGGTCACCGTTTTGGAGTCATTTTGCTCCTGATTCTGGTTGTCAGCACCGCTCTTGTCGTCGTCTTCGGACTGTTTCTTTTCGTCCTCGGTCTTTTTCTTTTCGCCCTCGGTTTTGCTCTTGTCCTTCTTCTGAGCGGATTTGTCGTCCTTCTCCTCAGAGCTAGAACCCTTATCGGATTCGGTCTTCTCGGAAGCCTTGTCCTTGGAGTCGCCCTTTGCGGCTTCGGTCTTTTCCGTGGAAGCCTGATCAGAGTTGTCCTTGTTCTGGGCCGAGCCGTTATTGACGCCAGCCATCAGCGAAGAACCCAGCGTAGAACCAAGCTGCTCGGAGAAAGAAGGCTTCTTGTCCGGCGAAGCAACGGGAGCGTCCGGCGCCTTATTCGAATCGTCCTTGGAAGCATCGGAATCAGGGGTTGCGTCAGAGCCGGAGCCGTTGTTAGAGCCGGTGTCAACGGACGAATCGCTCGAGCCGGTAGATGAGTTAGAGGTGTCAGCGCCGGTCGAACCAGAAGCGTCGCTGTCCGTATTGCCGGCAGAGCTTGAAGGCGAATCGCCCGCAGCAGAGCCGTTCGAATCGGAGCCGTTCGAGGTAGAGCCGTCGTTGGTAGTGCCAACAGCAGAGCCATTACCGTCAGCATCGGTCGAGGGCGCATCCATCCTGTCATCGTTGGCATCGTCACTCGAGTCGTCATTCGAATCAGGTGTCGGCGAGGGCGCCGGCTTAGGCTCGGGCTGCACGGACGTCGCAGCGGCAGCCTCATCCTCGGCGATAAAAACCAAGCAGTCCTTCAGCTCATTTTTATAACGATTCTTCCAGCCCTCATGATACTGGGGCTGACTTGAAAACTTGGTGGCGACATTGTTGACCACGCTATTGGAGAGCGCCGTCACAAACTCGCGGTCGGACATATCGTTGGAAAGATTCGCCCAGCGGAAAAAGTCCCTGCAGCCACCAGTGCCGCACATGTTGGTAATGCTCCACACCATGCCCTTGACGCAATCGGCGCGGCCCGAAATATCAATACCCAGGCCGCTCTTGAGCCACGCCTCGGTCACCGCATAGTACGAGTTGTACGCATAGGCATCTTGAAGTGCTGAGAACTCAACAGGATCGGTGTTGTAAGCACCCTGGAAAGCCTCCTGCGCGATACGGCCCAGCTCGGTGAGCTGACCGTTCTCGGACATGGGATTGTTCGCGTTGGAAATCTCGCTGCCGCGATCAATCGCATCCTTGAGCATGCTGTATTTTTCGGGGCTGTAGTTGTAGACCTGCTTCATAAACGGAATGAGCGACCAACGGCGGTCGAACTGGTAATAGCCCAGCGCGTTGTAGCCGTCACCATACGAAAAGCCCTGGTTATAGTTGCCATGGCTCTCATATTTGGTGAAGTACTTCATCTCGGGAGTCACGTTGACAAACGAAACGCCCTGGACCGACCTCAGCACGCCCGAGAAGGACTGTTGGGTGTAAAGGCCCTTATCGATATCGGTGGCATCCGAGGCAACGCCCGGCGTGGGCTCCTCGGCAGCGGCGGGTGCCGGCGCGGAAACGGCGCCAAACGAAAGCGCCAGCGTCAGGCCCGCGACAATAGCAGAATGCTTGGGCTGCATAAGATCCTCCCTGCATTGGTGTAGTTAAAGTTCAGTTTGCAAAGATAAAATAAGTATTGCAGCTCGCCCGTTGTTACACAACAACCCCTCGGTAAACGGCAACAACCCTCCGCGAAATCTTAAGGAATTGCGCTCAACCTACAGCTTAATGTCAAAGTTGATTTCGGGAACGGCGGCTAGGTCGGCCAACGTCACGCCGTCGACGTATTTTTCGATCACGTCGTCCAGACCGCGCCAGAACTTGACGGTCGAGCACAAATCGCTGCGGGTGCAGCTGTTGTCGATGCCGTCGCACGCCACGGGCGCCGTGCTGCCCTCGACGGCGCGCAGGATGTCACCCGCACGTACCTCGGAGGGATCCTTGGCCATCATGTAGCCGCCGCCCTTGCCGCGCACGCTCTTAAGCAGGCCAGCCTTCATAAGCGGACGAACCAGCTGCTCCAAATACTTTTGCGAGATATGCTCGCGGTCGGCAACCTCGCGCAGGGCAATCTTGCCCTCGGCGTCGCCGAGCGCCGCGATATAGATCATCAGCCGGAGGGCATAGCGGCCCTTGGAAGAAATGAGCATACCTACCCTCCCATCGCATCTGGGACAACATAACCAGGTTTGTTTGTCCCAAATCTTAAGTAAGTGGGACAAACACAACAGGTTATTTTGTCCCAGAATTTGAAAAGTCGAGTGGATTAGTCGGGTTTTCCCTTGACTAACGCCGAACCCATAGTAACTTTATTCCGAGAAGATTCCTAGGGTTTAGTACACCTATGAGTACACCATATACAGAGAGGGACAGCATGAGCGCAAATCCGCTGCTTTCCATCGAAGGTCTGACCGCCTCCGTGGACGAGAAGACCATCCTCCACAACGTCAACCTTAACGTCGCCGCCGGCGAGACCCACGTGCTGATGGGACCCAACGGCGCCGGCAAGTCCACCCTCGGCCACCTGGTCATGGGCGACCCCGTTTACACGGTCAACGACGGCCGCATCGTCTTTGACGGCCAGGACATCACCGAGCTCACCACCGACAAGCGCTCGCGCGCCGGCCTGTTCCTGAGCTTCCAGGCCCCGGTCGAGATCCCCGGCGTGCCGCTGTCGAGCTTTTTGCGTGCCAGCATCGCTGGCCGCCCCGGCCTGGAGATGAAGGGCAAGGAGTTCCGCCGTCGCGTCAAGGAGCTCGCGGCCGAGCTCAACATGGACACCGCCTACCTCAACCGTGAGCTGGGCGTGGGCTTCTCGGGCGGCGAGAAAAAGAAGGTCGAGATGCTCCAGCTTCTGCTGCTGCAGCCCAAGCTCGCCATCCTGGACGAAACCGACTCCGGCCTGGACGTCGACGCCCTTTCCACCGTCAGCCACGGCATGGACGCCTACCGCAAGAGCTGCGACGGCTCCATGCTCATCATCACGCACAACACGCGTATCCTGGAGCACCTGGATGTCGACCGCGTCCACGTTATGGTCAAGGGCCACATCGTACGCGAGGACGACGCCTCGCTGATCCCCTGGATCGACAAGAACGGCTTTGAGACCTTCGAGCGCGAGGCCGCCGAGCAGCGCGCCCAGGCCGAGTCCGCCGTTGCCGAGCAGCAGGCGTAAAGGGGCGACGCAATGACCAAGAACCGCACCGAGGTCGCGGACATCGACCGCAGCCTCTACGACTTCACCTATGGCGAGGAGGGATTCGAGCGCCTCGACGCCGGCATCACGCCCGACATCGTGCGCGAGATCAGCGCCAAGAAGGACGAGCCGCAGTGGATGCTCGACCTGCGCTTAAAGTCCCTCGAGATCTTCAATCGTTTTCCCGACCCGACGTGGGGCCCCTCCATCGAGGGCCTGGACATGGACAACATCGTCACCTACGTCAAGCCCAACACCGACCAAAAGCACGACTGGGAGTCGGTGCCCGACGACATCAAGAGCACCTTTGAGCGCTTGGGCATCCCCGAGGCCGAGCGCAGCTACTTGGCGGGCGTCGGCGCGCAGTACGACTCCGAGCTCGTCTACCACAACATGCAGGACACCGCGTCCAAGATGGGCATCGTCTACTCCGGCATCGAGGAGGCCCTGCACGACCCGCAGTGGGAGCCGCTCATTCACGAGAAGTTTATGACGCTCATCCCGCCCACCGACCACAAGTTTGCGGCCCTGCACGGCGCCGTGTGGTCGGGCGGCTCGTTTGTCTACGTGCCCAAGGGCACCAAGCTCGATTTCCCGCTGCAGAGCTACTTCCGCCTCAACGCCAAGGGCGCCGGCCAGTTTGAGCACACGCTCATCATTGTCGAGGACGATGCCGACCTGCACTTTATCGAGGGCTGCTCCGCACCCAAGTACAACGTGGCCAACCTCCACGCCGGCTGCGTGGAGCTGTACGTCAAGAAAAACGCCAAGCTGCGCTACTCCACCATCGAGAACTGGTCGAAGAACATGTACAACCTCAACACCAAGCGGGCGCTGGTGGAGGAGGGCGGCGTCATCGAGTGGGTGTCCGGCTCGTTCGGCTCGCACGTCGGCTGCCTGTACCCCATGAGCATCCTCAAGGGCGACGATTCCCGCATGGAGTTCACCGGCGTGACCTTTGCCGGCGCGGGGCAGGACCTCGACACGGGCGCAAAGGTCGTCCATGTCGGCAAAAACACCAGCAGCTATATGAACACGCGCTCGATCAGCAAAAGCGGCGGCGTGAGCACCTTCCGCTCGAGCGTCGTGGTGGAAAAGAGCGCAAAGGGCGCGAAAAGCGCGGTTTCCTGCCAGTCGCTGATGCTGGACTCCGAGTCCCGTTCCGACACCATCCCCGCAATGGACATCCGCACGAAGGACGCGGCCATCGGCCATGAGGCCAAGATCGGCGCGATCAGCAACGAAGCCGTCTTTTATCTGATGAGCCGCGGCATGAGCGAGGAAGACGCGCGCGCGATGATCGTCAGCGGCTTTGCCGACAATGTCTCCAAGGAGCTGCCGGTGGAGTACGCGGTGGAAATGAACAACCTCATCCGGCTTGAGATGAAGGGCAGCATCGGCTGAGCGAAAGGAGCGAACAATATGGAAAAAACGATTTATGTCAACCGTCCCGCTTCGCGCACCTGGAACCGTCTCGGCGTGAACGAGGCCGCCGTCCGCTGGGACACGGACGCGGAGGCGCTTCTCTCGAACGAGCGCTTCACCGCCGTTTCCGGCGAAAACGCCCCTCTCCGCATCGAGGCTGCGGACGGCGGCGCGGCCTACGGCCGCCGCGTCTATACCGTGACCGCCGAGGCGGGCGCGGAGCTGACCGTCTTTGAGGTCTGCATCGCCGCGCAGCCCCTTGCCGCGGAGCTCAGGCTCACGGCGGCGGAGGGCGCGCACCTTCGCGTCGTGCAGCTTCTGAATCCCACGCGGGGCGCGGTGCTGCGCCACGAGTTGAGCGCGCAGCTCGCCGAACACGCGAAGCTCGACCTTATCTCCCTCCAGCTCGGCGACGGCGCTGTTTACGCCGACCACCAGATCTCCCTTGCGGGCGACGGCGCGGCGCTGCGCGCCGACCTCGGCTACCTCGCCCGCCGGAGCGACACGGCGGACATTGATCTGACCGTTGAGCAGCTCGGCAAAAGCACCGTGAGCGAGATCCACGCTTCCGGTGCGCTGATGGAGCGCGCGAAAAAGGTCTTCCGCGGCACCATTGACTTCAAGCGCGGCTCCGCCGGCTCGGTCGGCAGCGAAAACGAGACTGTCCTGATCCTCGGCGAGGACGCGGAAAACAAGACCGTCCCCGTCATCCTCTGCGCCGAGGAGAACGTCGAGGGCAGCCACGGCGCGACCATCGGCGAGCTGGACGCGGACACGCTCTTTTACTTTGCCAGCCGCGGCATCGACCGCGCCGCCGCCGAAGCCATCCTCGCCCGCGCCGCCGTGGAGCGGCTCGCGCGCATGGCGGAGGACGAAGCCTTTTCCGCGCGCGCCCTCGGCGCGCTCGCGCAGGTCCTGTGTACGAAGGAGGAACGCGAATGAGCACGAATTATAAAGCCGATTTCCCGCTGCTCGCGCAGCGTGATGTCGCCTATCTCGACAGCGCCGCCACCGCCCAGCGCCCGCAGTGCGTGCTGGACGCGGAGCGGGAGTTCTATACGCGCCACAACGCCAATCCCCTGCGCGGGCTCTACCCGCTGAGCACCGAGGCGACCGAAGCGCTCGAGAGCGCCCGCGCCGCCGTCGCCCGCTTTCTCGGCGCGGCGCAGAGCGGGGAGCTCGTCTTCACCCGCAACACGACCGAGGGGCTGAACCTTGTGGCCTACAGCTACGGGCTCAGCCATGTCAAGGCGGGCGATGAGATCCTGATCTCCACGATGGAGCACCACAGCAACATCCTTCCATGGCAGATGGTCTGCCGTCAGACTGGCGCGCAGCTCAAATTCATGGAATGTGAGCCGGACGGCAGTCTGGACCTCAACAAGGTCGAAGCGCTCATCACGGCAAGGACAAGGGTCGTCGCACTGCAGCAGGTCTCGAACGTGCTCGGACGCGAATACCCCATCCGCGCGGTCGCGGAGCTGGCGCACCGCGTGGGTGCGGTGCTGGTGGTGGACGGCGCGCAGAGCACGCCGCACCTGCCGGTCAACGTACAGGAGCTGGGTGCGGACTTCCTCGCCTTCTCCGGCCACAAGCTCTACGGGCCTATGGGCATCGGGGCGCTGTACGGGCGGCGCGAGCTTCTGGAGCAGATGCCGCCGTTTCTCACGGGCGGCGAGATGATCGAGTCCGTCACGCGCGAGGGCGCGGTGTTTGCCGAGGGAACCCCCGCTCAGGTGTTTGCGCATGCGGATGAGCTTAAATCAATCGGCTTGGGTGTTCCCGCTGCCCAGCGCATGGCGCTGGCGCTTGCGAAGGCAG
>ERZ824575.1264-NODE-1264-length-24868-cov-14.479547_pt1 | contig 24868 bp, 27 predicted proteins | sample MGYA00519470_ERZ824575 | MGnify/ENA primary metagenome ERZ824575 (study PRJEB31778, sample SAMEA3449170) | human gut metagenome | biome: human gut; feature: human-associated habitat; material: faeces | place: United Kingdom | collected 2010/2012 ...
CGGGAGTGCGAGCGTTTGCAGGGGTTCCCGGATGACTGGACATTGATTCCGTGGAGGGGCAAGCCCGCCGCGGATTGTCCGGATTCCCACCGCTATAAGGCTGTGGGAAACAGCATGGCGGTTCCGGTCATGTGGTATATCGGAAGGAGAATTCAGATTGTAGAAAGGAGAATGGCGGCATGAAAGCTGTACTTGATGCCTGCTGCGGCTCCCGCATGTTCTGGTTTAACCGCCGCCATCCCGACGTGGTGTTCATGGACCGCCGGGAGGAAACGCACACGCTTTGCGACGGGCGCACCCTGGAAATCAAGCCGGACGTCGTCGGAGACTTCCGGGAGATGCCTTTCAGTGACGGGGCGTTTCGCCTTGTCGTGTTCGACCCTCCGCACCTGATTCACGCCGGGGAATCGTCCTGGCTGGCCAAGAAATACGGAAAACTGGACAGGGAGACTTGGCAGGAGGATTTGAAGGCCGGTTTCCGGGAGTGTTTCCGGGTTTTGGAACCGGGCGGCGTTCTGGTGTTCAAATGGTGTGAGGATCAGGTCAGCACGGCAGAAGTGTTGAAGCTGGCCAGCCATGAACCTTTGTTCGGCCACCGCCGCGGGAAGACCGTCTTCCTGGTATTTATGAAATCTACAACCCCCAACTGACGCTTTTTTGATATGGCCGGAGACTGGATCAAAGTTGAACACACAACGCCCGACAAACCCGAAGTGGTAAAGCTGGCCGGCATCCTTGGAATTGATCAGGATGCCGTGGTTGGCAAGCTTCTTCGCCTCTGGATTTGGGCCGATCAGCAATCCGTCTCTGGTAACGCCATTACCGTTACAAATTCGTTTCTCGACCGTCTCGTATTCTGCCCCGGCTTCGCCGCCGGGCTTGTCAAAGTCGGCTGGTTGAATGGACGCGAGGGCCTCCTTTCAATTCCCAATTTTGACCGCCACAACGGCCAAACCGCCAAAAATAGGGCCAATACGAACCGCCGTGTTGCGAATAGTAGAAAAGCTCATAATGAGCGAGTTGCAAAAACATGTAACGCAAATGTAACGCTCGGAGCGTTACAAAAACCGTTACCAGAGAAGAGAAGAGAAGAAGATACTACTACTACAACTACAACCGGGCGCGAAGTCCGCCAATTTCCGCAGGACGTTTCCGAGGTGGACCGTTTTATGGCCGCCCAGGCTTTACACCCGATCGGAGACGAGCTGACACGGTGTGCCGAACGTTTTTTCAACGAGCAATCCGCCGTTGGGTGGCGGAACAGGCACGGCGTGCCTCTCTTGGATTGGCGACCGATGGCCCGCCAATACGCCGCTACCTGGGCACGGAACAATGCGGACGCATCCGGGCTGAAACCCTCCCATGCTGCGGGATCCCCGCCAAAATCAACATTCAAACCCTCAAGAAGAGATGACCTCTGGAAAGATTGACGACCCCATTGACGCCCGGAAAGTCCTGGACGGAAAAATAGACAGCCTCCTGACGTCGCTGGAAGCGCTGGCTGCAGATGACGGAAAAAGCATCGAAGAGATGGAGGCGGAAGCGATGGCTGCCGAGAAGCAGCGGGAAGAAGAACGCCGGGCGACGTACGAACGCCTGGGCCTGGTGGACCGCGGCTTTCCCCGACGTGCTCTTGATTGTCTCGATGAAGTAACCGGAGAACCGTGGAAGAAAGCTCTCCGTGATGCCTACCGCACCGTTTTAACGCCTGGGAGCATCATTGTGCTGAACGGGCGCTATGGCACCGGGAAAACGGTATTGAGCACGTTTCTGGGGCGTGTCATGTACAGGCGGAAGAAGCGCGTCCTTTATTCCAAGGCTTACGATTACACGATGGCTTTGAGGGAAACGTTTAACGGAAATGGATCGGAATCCGCCGTCATGGCCCGATACAAGGCGCCGTATCTGTTGGTGCTCGACGAATATCACGAGGTTAAGGATACGGAATTCACAGGCCCAGCACTGGAAAGGCTCATTGATTACCGGCACCAGAACGGCAAGCCGACTATCCTTATCGCCAACTACAACCCTACAGCCCTGGAAGATCGTCTTGGCCCCGCCATTGTTTCCCGCATCCACCTTTGCGGCATCATCATCACCTGCGACTGGGAATCATACCGGGAGATCAATTACCGGCGGAAAGCCGAACAATGAGGGAGAAAATGGGACTGGGAGGATGAAGGATAAGCGACTGTATCCACCTTGAATCTTGATTCCGTTTCCTTGAACCAGTAAACTTCAACCGCAGGAAAAAGAAAGCATCACCTACAACCAAAAGAAAACCGGGGAGGCCGAGCCTCTACACCGAGGATTTAGCCCAGGAAATAGCCGTCCGGCTAGCCAATGGCGAAACCATGAAAGCCATCTGCGCCGACGCTCACATGCCGGACGTCTGGACCGTCTGGCACTGGCGGGAAACCAGGCCGGAGTTTTCCCAACTTATTCAATGCGCGCGGGAAGCGCAGTCGGAAGCCATGCTTGACGCCTGTCAGGAGCTGGCCGACGAGGCCGCGAAAGTCGCCCTCGACCCGGAATGCGGCTCCGCCGCCGTCGCCGCAAAAAAGCTGGCCATTGAAACGCGGCTGAAAGTCGCCGCCCGATTCGCGCCGGAAAAATTCGGCGACCGGGTCCGTCAGGATGTCGCCGGCGTTCCCGGAGCGCCGCTGGAACGGAAAATCACCCTGGACCCCGATCAGCTGGCCCAGCTGCAGGAAGACGAGAAAACCGCGCTGGAAACCATCGCCGGCAAACTCCAAGCTTAACAGACCAGGACACGCCTCCCCGTCAGCTTCTTCCTCCGCCATGTCCTCCGCCTGGATCCCTATCCCTGGCAGGTGGAGGCCATCAAGGCGTTGTCCCTCGGAAAGCTGACCCTGGGAGGGAAAAGCGTGGCTCTGGTCGCCCCCAACGGATCCGGCAAGACGAGCAACTGCATCGCTCCGGCCATCCTGTACTTCCTCACCTGCTTCCCGAAGGGCCAGGTGCCAGTCACGTCGTCGTCGTGGATGCAGGTGGAAAAGCAGCTCTTTCCCGCGCTCCGCCGCTACATGGACAATCCCTTCTTTGACGGCTGGACCTTCAACAAAACCGAAATCCGCACGCCGGAGGGAGGCTTTGCCGTGGGCTTCTCGACCGACAACGCCGGCCGCGCGGAAGGATGGCACCCGAAAATCTCGCCCGACGTGGACCCCGTCTTTTATGTTCTTGACGAGGCCAAAACCATCCCGGACTCCATCTTCACCGCCGTTTCCCGCTGCACGCTCTTCCACGCGTTCATCACCTCGTCGCCGGGGGCCGATTCCGGCACCTTCTACGACTGCTTCCACAAAAATTCATCTCTCTACTACAAAATCCGCGTCAAATACGAGGATTGTCCCCACATTGAGATCAACGACCCGGGCAAGGCCGAACGCCTGAAAAAAGAATACGGCGAACAGTCCTCCTTCTACCGCTCCGCCATCCTCGGCGAATTCACCGACCTCGACGGTCAGTCCGTCATTCCCCGGCGCGCCCTCATGGAGCTGGTCAACAACCCGCCTCCCTTTCTGGACACCGGGGAGACCTGCGGCGGCTTCGACTTCGCGGCCGGAGGCGACGAAAACGTCTTCGCGGCCGGGCAGGGCAACCGATTCTTTATAGCCGACCACTGGTCGGACCCGGACACCGTAGGAGCGCGCGGACGGTTCCGCCGCCGGGCGTCCGAACTCGGCATCCCCGCCGACCGCATTTACGCGGACGGAGACGGCCTTGGACTACCCATCATTGACGACTTCCGCGCCGAGGGCTTCCCGGTGCACTCCTACCGGGGCGGCTTCCCGGCTGACGACACTCAAGCCTTTGTCAACCTCCGCGCCCAGGCGTGGCGGGCCCTGGCACGCGCCATCGAAGAAAAGGAACTCATCCTCGACATTGACGAGGACACGATTGAACAGCTGGTAGCGCCCCGGCTTCAAACCGACGCGATCGGCCGCGTCAAAATCGAAAGCAAGGAAGACATGGCGAAACGGGGCGTCCGTTCTCCCGACCGCGCCGACGCCCTCGTCATGGCCTGGCACGCGCGCCGGCACAGCGGACTGGCCCGGACGCTGGGAGCTTGGTACTCGCGTCCCGTGTCATCCAAACGCGCCATCGGGAGATATTAGGGTTGACAATATATCAATATATCCGTATATGAAGATATGTAATCAATCGCAGGGTGGTGAAACGGTATCACGCGGGGTTCCTGTCCCCGAGTAGGAGGTCCAATTCCTCCCCCTGTAACCACCATTTTCTTTCGCTTCCGGCTCAGGTTCAACGCATTAAAAAATATCCTCAACGCCCCGAAGCTAGTCGCCCAACAGGAGACCAGAATCAAGGAGCTGGAGACGGATCTCGCCCGGCGAGCCCTGACGGAACAAAGCCGGCAGCCCAACCGTCCCCAATGGTACGAATACTGGGACCCGTTACAGGGAGCCGACTTGAGCACTCTTGTGGAGGCCCGGAATGAAGCCCGGCGGGGAGCCTTTGCCCGGCAAATGCTGATCTGGGATGAAATCATTTATTCGGACGGGCTGCTGGGCATGCTCTACTCCCGCTTGATCGAAAGCGTCGCCATGCAGGGCTGGAAGATTGACGCCGCGGACGAAAGTCCGGAGGCCCAGCGCCAGAAAACCGCCCTGGAAGAATTCTACCACTCCGTCAACGGGCTGCAGCAGTCTTTTGGACAGCTGGCTTCCGCCATGTTCTACGGTTACGCCCATCTCCAATACATCGAGGATTCCTGGGGCCGCCGATTTGAATTCATCCCGCAGCGTTATTGGGTGCGGCCGGGAGAGTTGAATCAATGGCAGTTCAACCCCCAGTGCTATATCGGGGTCGATACTGGCGAAAGCGTGGAAGAAGAAACGCTCGTCGTGATGGAGCACCGGTATCCCATCCTGTTCCCCGCCGCCCGCGCCTCCTTTGAGCGCAACCACGCAAAGATAACGTGGGACAACCACATGGACCGCTACGGGAGCGCCCCGGTCATCATCACCGCCCCCAAGGACGCGAGCGCCGCCGTCATGGACGCGCTGGAACGGGCCTGCGAACAGCTTAAATCAGGCGCCTCCATCGTGCTGCCTCCTGACTGTAAGGCGGAACCGCTCAAGGCGTCCAACATCAACGAAAACTATTTTCTCTCGCGCATCAACATGGCCGACAAGGACCAGGTGCGTTTTGTGATGGCCGGAACCCTGACCGTCCTAAACGAATCAGGATCCGGCACGCTAGCCGGGTCCGCCCATACGGACAGCTGGAACGCGGTGGTGTCCGCCGTCTGCTCCAAAGTGGCGGAAGCGTTCAACACCGCCATCAGCCCGCTTATATTGGAAGACGGCGAACCGCTGGCCCGCCTCCACATCACCTTTGACACTGTCCAGACGCCATTGCAGAAGGCCGAGGAAATCGCCGCCCTTGCGGACGGAGGCGTCCGTCCGGAGAAAACGGAAATCGAAGAAAAGATCGGCATGTCGATCGAGGATTCGAGGGAGCCCGTGCCGACGGCGGCGGCAGCCAACAGGGAGTCGGGAGACTCCCTCATTCCGCCCGACGCCTACGAACAGCTGCAGCAGATGATTTACGCCGGCCTCATGAAAGGATTTAACGATGATCAGTACCAGACAAATCAATGACCTGTCCAGGCCCGCCAACGGCTGGTTCCACATTGAAAAAAGCGGGGACCATGACGTCGACTACGGCGAAGGCCCCGCCTTGCTGCGCATCGACGAGCAGGCGATCAGGGACATGGTGGACGACTTCAACGCCCGCACCTTTGACGGCCCCGGCATGCTCATCGACGGCGACCACCTGAGCCACGACCTTTCCCGCGATACGCGGGCGCTCGGATGGCTCAAGAAGCTGGACACCTACCGAGACCCTTCCGGCACGCTGGAACTGTACGGTTTCATCGAATGGACGCCGCGCGGACTGAAGATGCTGGAGGACAAAGAATACACGCAATCCTCCACGGAATACGGCGACGGGATGTCCTTCAAAGACGGCGTTTACCGCCCGTCACGGCTGACCGGATTCGCCTTGACCAACCGCCCCCGCATCAAGGGAAAGCGGCCGTTGGTCAACCGACAGACTTCCCCCGACTCTGACGAGTCCGGGGGCGACACCAAAAGCCCCGAAGAGGGGGAAACAACCCAGAAAATCAATATGGACAACGACGATAGATACCATCCGTCCGAGGAACTAAGCAGGCAAAGAGATATTTTGCTTGATACCATCCTTGACAAAGCGGGCATCGAATTCGATGGAACCGACAAAATGCTCAAGGAAATCCTGGAACGTGTTGATCACCTTTTCGATTTGGAAAAGCGTGAGAAAGACCACGTGAACGCCGAAGTGGACGACGCCGTCAGCACGTACGAAAACGCGCTGGACGAAGAAGAACGCGAGGAATTCACGGAAGAACGCCGGGAAGAGCTGAAAAACTCTCTCCGGAAAAGCCCCGCCGCGCTGGACGCCTTTGTCAGGGCGCTCAACCGCCAGACTCAACCCAGTAACAAAGAGGAGACGGAAAAGAAAGAGCCGCCGAAAAGGCAGCCCCTGAACCGCCGCGCTACCCTGACGCCTCCCAACCCGTTCCGCAAAAAGGAATCCATAGACGGATTCCAGAACCGCGTGGACGAACTGATGAAGGGAGGCATGGAACGCTATGAAGCCTTCCAAAAAGCCACCGAGGAAGGATTCATTGTCGCCTCCGAACGCTAACCATCAACCTGATCAAAACAAATGCCATCAATCAATATCACCCAAACGGACGCCGAGGTCTACTTCAACGCGCCGGAAGGCGTTGACCTGTCCACGCTGGAAGGATCCGTCGTATCGCTGACCGGGAACCCGGATATCCCCGAGCTTGTCGGCAACCCGCTGACGGCTCTTCCCACGCAGACGCAGCTGCTCGGACTTGTCACGCAAATCCAACCCGACCGGGGCACCTGCTGCGCCGTTCTGGTCGGCATGTATGCCGGACTGGTCAAGGCGTCTCTTGCCGAGACTCCCGGAACCATCAGCGTAGGTACTCCTGTGACTGTTACCGCCAACGGGACCTGGAAGGCCGCCGCCAGCGGCGACACCGTCTATGCCCGTGTCATTCATGAACCGTGGGAACCGGGAAAAATAGAAATCGGGTTCGTCGCTCCATACCAGGTTGCGGCCGCCTGATCATCACCTCTAACAATTAGAAAGACCAACAACAAGGGCTAATCTATTTTATTCAGCTGTTCAGTTTACCGATGTCCTGACCGCCTTTTCCGTGGGAGCGGGGAATACGGAACGGGACTCCATGATCAACCGCATCGCTCCGCTCGTCCCGGTATACGATATTTCCTTCCAATATATGGTATTGGACACGCCGGCCGCGTTTACGGTGGAACCCATCCAGGTGGCGCCCGGTGAACCTCCCCGCCAGACTTCCATGCTCGGACGGACCGAAACCGATACCCTGCAGGCGTACGCGCTTACGGATCCGATTCCCGATATTATGCTGGGGGTCAACAGGGAAAAGGCGCAGGCGATTCTGCTCGCCCATGCCCGCTTCCTGGAATCGAAATTCGTCACATCTTACGAATACCAGCGCGCCAAGCTCATCGAGAGCCAGGTTCCGGCAGCGTCCGGTTATGGAGATTGGGACAATGCGCAGAAAAACCCGCTGACGGATTTGGACAACGCGATCCGCACCATCAATGCCACTGCCGGGAAAATGCCGAATACGATTGTTTTCGGCGCCAATGCCTGGGCCCGGCTTCGGTCGAACCCGCTGGCAAGGCAGGTAGTGTCGCACAACAGCGTCGGCCTGTTCGACGAAGATCTGCTGAACAGATCGCTGTATACGCGGATGAAGGAAGTCTACGTCAACAACATGCCTTTCTACGACCCCTCCGGTCAAGGGAAGACAATGATGGAAGACGACGTCTACATCCTCTACAAAGAAGATTCTCCGACGCAGTTTGACGCCTCGGCTATCAAGACCTTCGGGCTGAACGGACAGTTCCGCCGGGAAGTAACGACGGAATACTTCCCGACCAACAAGGAAACAAAGGTGACCAACCGGGTTTACTCGTTGACCAAGCTGACCAACCCCGGCGCGATTATCCGCATCAACACGGCGTCCGCCGATTAACCCCAACGCCCGCCTCCATCATGTCCGCCTTTCCCGCCTGGTCCACAATCTCCACGGATGAAGCCGACCGCCTTCTCGGCCTCAATACCATGGAGCGCAACGCCCTGGTGAAGGCCGGGGAGCAGCGCAGCCTGGACTACCAGGGCGTCATGATGGAGGCGGTCAACGACGTCTGCATGACCATCCGCGGGGCGCTGGCCAACAACCTCGCCCTGCGGCAATCGCTCCAAAACAGCGGCATGTACGACATTCCGCAGAGCATGCGCGCCCTGGCATGGCCGATGATCATCCGGCAGCTCTACCTGCGCTACCAGCTCAACCTGACCGAAACGCGCCAGAAAGCCGCCGAATCGGCCGACGCGATGCTGGCTCTCTATGCCCGGGGCGACATGCTGCCCGAGAGCGTGGACGGATCCGCTCCCGCGGACCCCGCCTACATGATGCCGCGCTACACGCGCCGGCCCTGGTTCAACCCGATGCGAAGCACCTACCGATGATGACCGCCGCCCAGAGAGAGATGATCGCCAACGACTACGCCGAGCGCGCCTTTTTCGTCTCCGGCGTGGAACCCGGCGTCATCCTGTCCGATTTCGAGGATAAGGCTGCGAAAGTCGCGTCCGGCGCCTTGAGCTACGAGGAAGCGCAGCAGGCCATCCGCGAAACCCTGCGCCAGCAGGGCTACCGTCCCCCGGCGACGGGTCAGGGAGGCATTCGGGATTTGTCTTCCTGGGTCCGCATCCAGGTCGTGATGGAAACCAACGCGGCCATGGCCCACGGATACCGGAACTGGTACAACTGGACGCAGGATGAAGACACGGCCGCCTTCAAATTTTACCGCTCCCAGGGCAGGGAAGACCCGCGCTATTGGGCCGAACGCTGGAACCGGGCCAGAGCGGGGCTGGAAGAAGAAGCCACGGAGGCGGTATCCTCCGGATTCATCCGGGGGGAGACCGTCGGCTATGCCCTGGCGTCCTCCGACATCTGGGTCCGTCTGTCGCGGTTCGGCACGCCTTACCCTCCCTTTGACTACCTGTCCGGAATGAACATCGCTCCCATCGGAGCCGAAGAAGCCCGCGCTGCCGGGCTGGACGTTTCCCGCGTCCGTCCCGCTCCGGCCAGCTTCAACGCCACACTGGAAAGCAATGCCCAGGGCGTGACGGAAGCCAACAAGAAGAAGATCCGCGGCATCCTGAAAGACGCCCTGCGCGTCAACAACGAAAACGACGGCAATACCACCTTTGTCTATACCGACCCCAACGGCACGCGGCCTTACACGGACGCGGAACTGGCGGAACTCCTGTCCGGGGATTTCCCGGAAGAGATTCCCTTGCGGCAGGCCCAGGCCTTCCGCCTGGCGGCAGCCGGGGGAGCGGTGGCCGGAACGCTGGCATCCCTCTACCTGGACCGCCTGCTGGACCGCCTGTTCTCCGAGCCGGAAGGCGTCTGGTTCGCCCGCCCGGCGGATGTGGCTGCCGCGTCGTCCCGCCAGTTCATCCCCGTCTCCCGGAAGGAAGAGGGGGAATTCACCTGGCGCCTTGCCTCCGGGCACGTCAAAAAAGTGGAAGACGTCGCCGGAGCTCTCCGCGTGGAACTGGCAACCCCTTACGTTTTGCCCGTCAAATGGCTGTAACCATCCATATCGACAAGACCGCGATTGACCGGGCGTTTGCCGAGATGGAGTCGTCTGCGGCCCGGCACAAAACGGCCATCCGCAAAGCGGGCGTCGCCCTCAGCCTGCTTATTCAGGAAACCCTGCGGCAGCAGGGCAAGGACTACTACGACGGCGCGGCGGATGCCACCTCCATGGAAGAAACCGCCGAGGGCGTCAGCGTCTCCATCGCCTGGCGCGGCATCGGCCTGCACTGGCTCGGCACGCAGGGCTATCTGGGCGGCCCGCTCCGGCCCACCGGGCGCACCTCGGAAATCACGGGGCAGCCGATCCAAAACCTTGCGATTCCCACCATCAACGCCCCGCGGGGGCATGGAGGAGCCCGGAGCATTTACAGCGCCGGGTTCCGCAAAGATGATTTGCAATTCATCCCCTCCAAAAACGGAGGACGCAACGGCAATGTGACTGGCGTCCTCATCCTCAAGACGGCGCAGTCGTCCACCGGAAAGAAAGCGGCCCGGAAACTGTTCCGCAAAGGCGCCAGGACCGGGGACGTCCTCTACGTGCTGTGCCGCGAAGTCACGATCCCGCCCACGCCGGGGATTCTCCCGACGCTGGACCGGATGGCGCAGCGCGCCGCGGAAACCTACCTCGCCAACATCGGAAACGAATCATGATCCCCTCCCTTGACCAAACCATGTGCCGGCGCATCATTGAGCGCCTGCAGAGCCTCGGAACATTGGACTGCCATATCTTTGAGCGGCCCTTTGATCCCCAGTACGCCGCCAATGACATCATCATGTCGGCGATGGGAAACAACGGCGTGGTGCTGGTGTGTCCGGGAGACGCGGACGAATACCAGGACGGGCACGGGCAGACGGAAGCGCCGACCATGTGGCGGCAGTATTTCATCATTGCCGCCGTCTACCACAACGCGGCCCTGTTCCCCCCGGAATGCCTGACGCCCGACTACTACCTGCGGGCGGTAGGCGACGAAATTGAAGAAGCCCTGTGGAACTGGAACCCTTTTCCCTTTGCCGCGCCTGCGATGATGAAACCGAAAATCAAAGGCCGTTTTTCCTCTTCCGCCGTCATCGACGGCGAGAAGCGGCAAATGAACGTTTTGACCGTGGATTACCGCGTCCCGGTCAATATTAACATCAGAAACAACCCGCAATTACAATGAGCAGAAGAGCAACAAAGAAGAAACAGGACGCCAGGCAAGTCCCGGCGGAACCCGAAGCAGCCGGGGAATCTCCGGATCAAACGCCGGCAACGCCGGATGAACTCTCTGGATCCGACGATGAACCATCGTCCACGCCCGACCAAACGCCGGCAACGCCCGGCAAGAAGGCCGTCCGGGTCATTCGCACCCGTGCGGAACTGGACGGGGGGCTGATTATCAGCCTTTCCATGAAAACCGATACCCCGGAACTTCCCGCGCCCGTCGCGGAAGCTCTGCAAACCCTCAACCTTGTTGACATTAAATGAGCAAAGCAACTGCCGCCAATACAGAACCGGACAAAAAGACGGAGCAGGCCGCCGTCATCGACACGAACATCCTCATTCTCGCCAAAGAAGTGCGGATAGGGCGTTCAACGTTCTTGAAAGGAGCGCATATTCGTGTTACGAAAGAACTCGCCAATAAACTGGAAGCCGACGGCAAGGCATCCATCATCTACTAACCATTTCAAGCATCAGGGCTACTACATACGACCCCACTTTTAGCAACCGCAACGTGACGCCGCAGATTACCGGCGTTCTGGCTATTTTCCTTCCCGACGGGATCAAGGTGACCGAGGACGAGGGAGCTTCTTACGTCACCGGGCCGGACCAGTTTCCGACGCCTCCGACATCTCCGCCGACGGATCCGACCGCCGGGCCCGAAGCGCCCTGGGTGAGCTTCGGGCTGCTGGGCGCGTTCCAGTCCGTCGCCACGCAAGTCGAAGGAGAAGTGACGCGCTTTTACGGCGGCGCGCTGGGCTACCGCCAGCAGCGCAAGAACACGACGACCGGCAAGCGCCTGACCTTTACCACGCCGGACATGTCCCCCGAATGGTTCCAGCTGTCTTTCGCTCTGGGAGCGCCTCCCGCCAATGGAGAGGAATCGACCACCGTCGGACATGGCGGCGACAACAAGATTGAGGGGTATCTTCACTTCTGGTACCAGAACGACGTCGGCACGATCTATCTGGTCGGAACGGCGCATGGCGCGTTGCGCCTCCTTCAGGATCCGGAACATACCACGGCGATCGCTTCGCCCCAGTTCGAGTTCGAGATGGATTACCGCGGCAAGTACCAGTTCACGCCTTCCAATGTGCAGGACGTGACGCCGACGCCGGGTTCCTGACGTGTTTCACCAGGGGGCGGATGACGCCCCCGCATCCTTGTTTTTTTCAGGCAGCAGGCAGGCAAATATGATATCAGGACCGTCACGGGGCTGAACCAGTCCCTGGTCGTCCGCGTCGTGGATTTCCAGGGTGACCCCGTCGATATGAGCGGCGTCACCCTGCGCGGAGCCGTCCGCCTCAAGACGGGCGTGACGGAGTTCGGCTTTTCTCGAGACGACGAGGGCAACGGCGTGATTTCCTGGGAGTCGGTGCCTGCGGGCATGTGGTCCTATGACGTCTTCATGGACGACGGCAGCGAAGAAAGCCCCCTTCTCTACGGTTGCTTTGTTTCTTCGGGCCGGGTAACGCCGGACTTGCCCGGCGAGCAGCAGGCCGTGGCGGGCGCGGTCGTCGTGCAGCTGCCGGAAGGAAGCGGCTGCGTGCAGGTAGTGCTTGATAATGCGTCCAGCGCCGCCTGGTACGCGGAACAGGCCAAGAAGTACGCGGAGAATTTTAGCCTGTCCGTTGACGAAGTCACCACCGGGGAACCGGGGACGGCCGCCGCTGCGGAAGCCGTCAAAGGGGAGGCTGCAGGCTCCTATAAGCTCTCCTTCACCATTCCCCGGGGGGATGTCGGTCCCGAAGGGCCGGCAGGCCCGCAGGGAGAACGGGGCGAAACCGGACCCGAAGGGCCTCAGGGCCCCCGCGGCGAAACCGGGGAACGGGGGCCGCAGGGCGAAACGGGAGAGCAGGGCCCGAAGGGAGATCCGGGCCCGGCCGGACCGCAAGGTCCCGAAGGCCCGCAGGGGCCGGAAGGTCCGGTGGGGCCCCAGGGCCCTCAAGGGGAAAAGGGAGATCCTGGTACTCTGACATCCAACGTTGGCGATGTGAATATCGGGGGAGCCCTGACCGCGGAGTCAGCTACCGTGAACGGGCCTCTGGTGGTCAACAACCCGGACGGCAGCGGAAGCGTCGGCACGCTGAATCAGATTTACGGGATCACCCGGTTTTACCAGTCGGTCGATCTTCGGTCGGGCGGATGGCTGAGAGGGACATTCATGGTAGAGACTGGAATCCTGAATATCAGCCAGGGCGCCAGCTTCAACTGCGCGGGGACATCCACGTTTTCAAGCGCCCTCAACGCCAATGGAGGCGTCAACATCCCGTTGGCCGTGGGTGCGCCGACCGATACGTCAGCGGTCAATCGCCTGTATGCCTCGGGCATGGGAGGCGCAGCCAATGCTTATACGGCGGCGGCTTTCCTGAATACGGACACGCTGACAACTACCGGCACGGCAACGGTGACTAAAACGGTTCCCTACCAGATGGCCCGCATAGGCATTCCCGCGGGCGCTCACACGACTATTCAGGCCCCCTTTGAAGGCCCCAGTTCCCAATGGAATTATTCTTCCTGGGCCGGCTTTTCGTTTGTCTGGCGGGCCACGGCCGCAGCGAAGATAACGATGGGCATCGGACGGGGAGCGAAAACAATCAGGGCGGACCTTACCACCGACTCCTACACGATTATTCCTGGCAATGACCTGGCATTTAATTCCGGGGAGATTCTGGACATCACCTTTGACAACGTGCGCGATACAACGCGCAACGGATATACGGTGCGGGTGCGGGAAATTTATGCGCTGACGTCCGCCGATGGATGGCAGGTCAAGACGACGACCAGCTTTATCCCGGCGACGCAGAACGAGCCCGTCCCGTGGACGGTGTGCAAGATTATTTACCAGCAGCAGACGGTTGCCAACAGCAGCGTTTATGAAAACCTGGGAGGCCTCTGGCTGCTGGTCACGGGGGCACAGACCAACAACCTGTTCAAGATCGCCACCTGCCGGGGCGTCTCCAATTTTGAGACCGGCGTCGGCATTTCCAGATGGGTGACGGATGTGATCAACACCACCAGCGGCACGGCTTCCGTTTATGCAGGGCCCGGGGAATATGCCTATTACCAGCCGGGCAATGTGAACCCCCTCTTTTACGGGTTGGACGCGATAGGAACGAATGCCATTGAATCCGAGGCAACCGCCGCTTTTGAAGATATTAACGTACCAATAGAATGAACAGCGCAGAAATACAAATACAGTTCCCGAAACCCGGCGAATGGGGAGAATTCACCCTGACGGCCATTTACCCGGACGAGGAAGGGTACACACGCATAGACCGCTATCAACAGAATGATGTACCAGCGGAGCAGACCCCGGCCATGGCCGCCGTAGTTGCTGCGCTTGTGGGATTGGGTGAGGATTGGCAGGCCGTCCAGGTGTGGGCAACACAGGATTGGTATTACCCGGATCCTGCCAATGAGGATGACCCCATTGTGGGAGTGGAGGCGGTGTATCTGGCCGTGGAAGCCGTCAATCCACAGGGCGGGCGCAGGATTTTTACGGACCGCGACTACCCGGAGTTCATCATTACCGCCCCCGCCGCCGTGGACTTTTTCAAATACTTCACCAAACAATAAACCATGAATATCAGCAAAGAAGACATCGAAAAGGCCCAGCAGGCGGCATCCGCCCGTTGGGGGAATTGGGTCAAGTACGTGATTGCCGCCATCATCGGCGCTCTGGCCACAGCCGGTTATATCACCGTCACGGGGTGCGGCCATTCCGTGGACGTAACGCCGGACAAGACGGTGGTCTGCAAGGACGGCTCCTGCCTGGTGCTGGAACCGGGCCATATCTCCTATTCACAGGCGCAACCCGAAACGGACGTTCCGCCCGTTGTGCAGGTAATTCCCTCCAAGAAGTAAAACCATGTGCAAACTCTCCGAAGTACCGGCGCGTTTCATGGATTTTGCCAAGGCGTCACCCGTGTTTGCCTGCGTCATGCTGTCGCTGGTCATTTGCGGCGCGTCCTGCTGGTACATCGGGGATGTCATGGGACACCATAATGACCGGCTGTGTGACCTGATGACCATGCAGACACAGGCCCAGGTCGAGACGGCCAAGGCGATCCAACTTCTTGCCGTCAGAATTGAGAATATCGAACGGAAGTTGGAAAAATAGGCAACAGTAAAGTTTTTCTTACAAGTTCAATCATATTAACAACCAACCATTAAAGGAGAATACTCATGAAAATAGCCATTGATATTGGCCATGCCAACAACACCGGATCCCGCGGGAACGGTCTTGAAGAACACGCCGTCGCCGTGACGATCGCCGAACGCCTTGCCCCCATGCTTCAGAAACTGGGCCCCAAGGTGGACGTGATTGACTTTCCTGGCATGAGCAATGCCCAGGATTTGAACGCCACCATCAAGGCCGCCAATGAAGGCGGCTATGACTTCGGCATCTCCCTTCATTGCGACGCGTCAGACAATCCCCAGGCCCACGGCGCCCATGTGTGTTTTTACCCGGGCAGCGTCAAGGGCAGCAGGCTGGCCATATGCATCGCGGAACCTCTTTCCCGCCTGCTTCCCGGCCGGGCCAATACCGTGCAGTCGCGTCCGGGCCTCGCCGTCCTGAAAAGGACCCGCTGCCCGTGGGTGCTGTGCGAATGCGGCTTTATCACCAATCCTGAAAACGCCGCCCTGATGAAGGACCATCCCGGACGCATTGCCGAAGCCATTGCCGAAGGGGTGAAGGACTACCTCAACCAGTAACCGCCCATGACCTACCAGGCCCCCTACGCAGCCCGCTACGTTTCCGCCGCCGGCAACCAGATCCAGCTGCTCAACCTCTGGGACGATACGCCGGAGCCGCCCCGCTTCGGCGGTTCCATGGAGGCGTTTGAAACGTCGCTGGTGGACGGCCCCAGGGCGTTCGCGCAGGGGCTTGGAAGCGCCGTGGAGCAGCGTACCATCGCGTTTTACCGCTGGTTCGTTGATTTTCAGGACATGGCCTCCTATCAGGAGAACATGGCTCTGTGGCTGGCCAGCAACCAAAACGGCTATCTCTACCTGCAGTTCGCCGAACAGCCGCAATGGCGGTTTGCCGCCGTCATCACCGGCTACCAGTTTGAAACGGAGAACTTCGTCCCGCCTCCGTCTCCCGAGGACGGCTATCTGTGCCTGCTGGTCACGCTGACCATGACCGTCACCGACAGGACACCGGACAATTCCAACTGGGTTTTTGACGTGACGCCCGCTTCCGTGTCCGCGCCCGCGTCGGGAGGCCAGTATACTTTTTCTGTCGCGTCTTATTTCAGCCCGGGAAACGGGCAGAACACCGTCGGGCAGGGGTGGCAGGCCGTGCCGGGCGACGGCGTCACCGTATCCAACGTTGTCAACGGCAACAACGGATCTTTCCGCGCCACGGTATCAACCAATGAAACCACGGAGGAACGGAGCCTCTATGTCACCGTCATCCAGGACGGAACCGGATTGTCCAAACTGGCTGAAATCATTCAGGAAGCCAATGCGCCTCAGGAAAAAACGGTCGGTTCCCCCATCTTCATGCAGGGGAATTCTTCCGCGATTGCGGCCTTGGGAAAAATGAACTGGCAGCAGTTCCGGTTAAGCTGGGGGGAACAGATGGCCGAGATTCCTCCATCCCCCGTTTCCATCAAGTCCGTGACCGTTCCGCGCGGCAATTCCAATGAGATCAATACCACGCTTTCTATTTACGCCCTCAACGAGGACGGATCCGGGACGACCCTTCTCGGGACAAGCGCTGCGGCCGTCAATATGGGAGACAGCGAAGGAGCGTGGAGGGCGACTTTCGCATTTGAGACTCCGGTACAGGTAAATCCCAACCAGAAGCTTATCTTCCAGCCCGGAACGGCGATTTACACCAGTATCGAGACCGTCACGCCCTATGAATGGGGCGGCCTCTCTTTCCGGCCTTATCCGGAAGCCATCACCATTACCGACCACATGGCCGCCATGTCTCTGGATATTGAATACATCGGATAGCAGCATCTTCCCAAACATAACATCATGAACGAACAACAAGAACACGGAATAGAACGGCTTTTCGTCGAATTCGCCGAAGAATGCAACAAGAACCCGAATCTGAAACAGGCAGCGCAGGAGATGCGTGAAGGCGTTTTTGAGGCTGCGGAATCCGCCGGCGTCAATCCTTCCCATGCCTTCGGCGTCATCATCCGCGATATGATGATTCTGGAATCCTTGCAGAAACGCGTGGAAGAATCCCGCAACGCCCTCACCGCCGGGAAACTGCCCGCTTTCGTCATCGAAGAAGCCCGCGAACAACAATAACCCTCCACCTTTACCACCATGGCCACCAAGAAAGAAATTGAAATCAAACTCAAGTCCACGCTGGACGGAAAAGGCGTGGAAGAAGCCAAACAGCAGATCGACGCGCTGAACAAGTCTACGGAGCAGTTGGATAAAGACAGCAAGCAGGCAACCAGGAGCGTGAAGAACATGGGTCAGGGGGCCTTGCAGGCTGCCTACTTCTTCGATGACTTGCAGTACGGCATCCGGGGCATCATGAACAATATTCCGGGGCTGGTGATGGGCTTCGGAGGCGGCGCAGGTCTGGCCGGCGCGATGTCGCTTGCCGTTCTGGCCGGGGCGAAGCTTTACGATTGGATGAGAAAAACGGAAGACAAGTCGGCGGATCTCGCCAAAAAAATGAAGGAGCATAGCAAAGAGATTGCCGAAGCTTCTCGTCAGGCTATCCGGGCAAGTTATCAGGCTTTGCAGGAATTCAACCAGCAAGAACGCACCAAGACCGTTAATGAAGAGTATCAAAACTATGTAAAGGGAATTACCCGGGAATTTGAATATCAGACGGAAGAGCTTGAAAAACAAATTCGCTTGAGACGGGAGGAAGCGGCTCGCCAGAAAGGCATTGATACACGCCAGGCGGAGCTTGACCGCGTCAACTTGGAAGTGGGCTACCAGGAAGGAAGAATCACTAAGAGGCAGCGAGATTACGGCTTGATGATGGTTGATCAGAATCTGGACCAGAAAATCAGACAGCGTGATTTAGGCGTGGAGCAGGCTAATTATATGGATATTGGCAAACAGCTTGCGGAGGCAGTCAAGGCCCGAGATGCTGCGGAAGCTCATGCTTTTGATATGCAATTCAAGCAAGGGAACCTTCCTTCTCTTCAAAATGTTCTTGGCCTTTTACAGCAGCAAGAACGATCTCAACGGAGTATTGATAGCTTAGAAAGTCAACTTCCTGATTTACGCGGGGAAATATGGGAGAAAAATAAAGAGTATAATAAAGTTTTGAAGAGAAATGGTGGTTATGAAACTACATATTCCAGTCTAGTAAAAAAAGAAATTGATGATTTAGTTGCGAAGCAGGATCGGCTTGTTGAATTAATCAAAACGGCGAGGGAAGAGGCTAATCAGGCAAATGATCAGTTGAAATCTTTTCAAGATGTGCTTGGAGAAGGAGGCGTAAATCTTGAATTAGACTATAGCCAAGGAACAGATGTCAATAGTCGCTTCAAACAAGTATCAGATGCAGTAGAAGAGTTTAAGAAGAATACGGATGCCGCGAAAAAACAGTTTGATAAATTAACGGAGAAAGCCGGTTCTTTGGGGGATGCAATGGCTTCGACCGAAGCATCTATCAAAAACATGGAACAAATTGATGCTATTCAAAATCAAATAGACGCCGGCAAGGTTAAATCATTTAACATGCAAAGAGACAGGGAAGAAGCAGAGGAAGCCCGAAGAAATGAAGAAAAAATAAAGAAGGCTCGTGAACGGGCCGAAAGGGAGGCTCAAAAGCAGACTGCCGAGAGGCAGCAGGCGATGATCCGCGGCATTACTCTTGAAGGCGTTCCCGAGCATCCTACAGCCCAGCAACGCGCCCGGATTGCGGCTGCCCGCGAAGCTTTGAATGCAGGGAAGAAACGCCTTGCGGAAAGCATTTCTGACAAAGATACGGAAATCGACCCCAGCGAGATTCAAGGGGCGTTTGACGTGATGGAAAACGTATTGAGAGAAAGCGGACAATACACTAAAAAATTGATGGATTATTTGAAAATCATAGCAATAGCACAGGCTAGTAAGGTAAATGCCGTGCAAGCAGATACAAAAAAATATGTAGATGCTAAATTCGAGGAAATCTTGAAAATAGTACAGAAGGGCAACGGAAGATTGCAAACAGGGATAAACCGGCTTGCCGGAGGCTTTTAACCAGCTTTTAGGCTTGCACTAACGCCGATTTATAGCACCATACCACTATGGCTAATTATTACGTTGCTTTTGACTCAAACCATGTTGATGGGCCTTACTCATTTGAAGAACTTGAAGCCTTGTACAAGGAAGGGAAAATCTTGTCAGAAACTCTTGTTTGCCCTGAAGGAGGTCAGGAGTGGCTATCCTTTGGAAGGATTTATCATCTGACCAAAAACACCAACAGAAAATCAGAAGAAAAAGAAACGGAGTGGCAACCAAAGAAGAGATTTGTTGACATTCTTTTAGATAAGTCAGAAAAAAGAAGAGAAGAAAGACTATTAAAGGAAAAAGTTCCTAAAGGGAATCTTATTGAGTCAAAAAAAGAATCTATTTTAGAAAAAGATCCTTCTTGGAAAGAAAGTCAAGAATGGGATGAACAAGAACCTCTAAAAATTACAGTTGAAGGTATATTTCGTTTTGTAGGCATAATTGCCCTCATTGCTGGATTTATATTGTTTTGTAACAATGTAGAAGAAAAGCAAACCGAAATAGGCTTTATTTACTTGGTTTCCGGGGCCTTCTCCTGCCTTGGCTGTTTCTGGTGTGCAAAGGTTCTGACGTTGCTCCAAAAGATCGCCGATAAGAAATAAACCACTAACCATTTTACAAGCAGCAGGAACCACGACATCACCATCAATGACTTGCTGGCCCTCAAGCCGTCGAGCCTGACCCACGACCAGCAAAGCTTTTCCGTCTCCACCATCACCGCGGTTTATCCCGTGCGAACGCTGGGGGAGGTCTTGCCCTTCCAACAGTTCGATACTGTCGCCATCTCCCAAAACGGGAACACCATTCTTTCCGGCCTCGTTTCCAGCATCGAAAAGGCCTACAGCGGCTCATCCCGTGCGTGGAAAATCGTCTTTTCCGATCCCTGGTATTGGCTGGACAACTGCTTTGCGCTGGATTCCGAATGGAAGCCGGTCTTCTCCATGTGGAATAAAGTCAGCGGAGGGGGCGGCATCATTCCGAAGATAAGCATTTCCTCCGCGCTCTCCCGGGTGCTGAACCTCGCCAAACACCACCCGGCGGACTACGAGCTGCGTATCAGCGACGACAAGATGCTGATTCCGTGGAACGCCTCCTGCGATACGCTGGGCAGCCTCCTTCAATCCATCCGCCGCTGGTCGCCCCGGATGGTCTCGTACTACGACTACAGCGGAGCGCGCCCCAAGCTCATCATCACGGACTATGACGCCCTGACGCCCATTGCGCTTCCCTTGCAGCCGACGGAAACGGTCAAGTCCATGGACGTCTCCCTGATCCCCCGGGGCGACCTCGTTCCGCCCTGCGTGGCTATCGTCGCGGAAACGACCGGCAGCAACGGCTACCGCGTCTCCTACCTGTCCAAATACCCGGAAGACGGGGACCCGACCTTGCCGCACTCCATTGTTTACCGAACGTCAGTAGACTTCTACTACTCCAAATACAGTTCTACGGGGGAGCCGGTAGAAGATCCGCAGCCGGTGCAGGGCACCAGGGCCGGCAGCCTGTCTTACCAGCGCATGAAAGTGACGGGGACCAGGATTGACCAGAACGACATGATCAACAGTTTCTGGAAAAATCATTTCCCGTGGATGAAAGATGTAGGAGCAATCGCCGTCTATGACCAGGATCCGACCATCACCGGGAAGCCCTGGGACGGAACGGAGGAAGACAAGCCGCGAGGCTACAACACCGCCGCCACAGGCTATGAACTGACGGACGGGCAAATTCATACCAAATCCATCCGCCCGCAATGGTGCAATGCCACTATCAAGCAGCGTCTCGCCATCCCGGAAAGCGCCCCTGCCAAGTGGCGGGAGAAATTCAAGAATGTGGGGACCTTGCAGGGTGTGCCCTGCTTTTGGGAAGAATTCTCGGTAGATCTGGTCACCATGGACCGCCCCTTTGCGAGCTACCCCATCGACGGCATCTACAACGGGGAGCAGCCCTCCAACGGGCCGGAAGAAGGGGAATCGCCGGAACCGTCGGAAGGTGTGCCCTATGGGGACATTGCAAAAACGGTGTGGGAATCCATGCAGGAATTGCCCTGGGACGGCTCTATTTCCTTTGTCGCGCTGGGGGATGCTCAAACGCGGCAATACATGGGCCGCCGCGTCTCGCTGCTGGGAGGGAACCCCGCATGGCAGAATATCAACACCATGATCCAGACGGTGAACCGCGACCTGCAGACCAACGTCATTACGTTATCCTACGGCGCGCCGGAACAACTGGGAATTGAAGAATGGGTAGAATTGAAGCGCGTGAATGCCACATCACGCAGATCCTCCACGCTGGAAAACATGCAGGGCGCGCCGGAATCGACGGAATACGCCTTTGACCCCAAGCCGGAATCCCCCACCATCAGCCAGCATATTACCAAGTCCACCGGGGAAGCCACGCCCGCGCCGGAATACGGCTTCCAGGTGCGGGTACAGAAAGATACGGAGGGAGCCGTCACCGGGGCGCAAATCAAGCCCGGCGCGCTCTACCTGAACGGGAATCTGCTCGGCAAATACCCGCAGGGGGGCAGTTCCGGTTCCTCGTGGGTGCAGCTCACCCAAACCAGCGGGGAAGTATGGCTCAACGTCCACTTTGACCAGGACGCCAAATTGACGGGCGTTGACGTCTCCGGCATTCCGGGGACGGTGTACCCAATCAGGCTTGCCGGAGAAAAACCGGGCGTCAACTTCGACTATTCCTTCCTGATTGCCGACATCGAAGATGACCAGGTGACGCAATACGCCCTGGGCATGATTCAGATTCCGGTCTTCGGAGGAACCTTCTACCCCTACGGACCAGCATAACCAGACACATCATGATCAGAATTTACCTATTCACCTATGCCGGCGACGCCGATGAAGCTCTCGTCTGCGTCCGGTGCGCTGCGGCGGCCCTCCCGGAAGCCGTCATCACGGTGGTGGACGATGAATCCGCCCCCATTGCCGAACGCGCCAGAACCGCCCTTGTTGAAGCCGGGGCGCGGTATTGTCAAACCAGCTGGCCAAGGAACGGCAACTTGCGCGGGCCGGAATGCGTCCGGGGCATCATTTCCACGTTGGCCCGTGGAGCGAGAGACCACGACATTATTGTCAAAATCGACTCCGACACGCTCCTGTTGTCGGGGGACTGGGTTCGCGACATGAGATACACCGGGCTGGTGTTTCATGCCTCAGGCTACCAGGTCCCCAGCCATCCTTCCGAACGCTCCGCCTATGGTCCGTGTTACGCCATAAAAGGATGGGCGGCCAGACTGGCGGCGAAGGAGCTGGAACAGGCTGACCTTCCTCCGCTCGCGCCGGAAGACCTCACCATCTGCCGGGCGGTTCAGAATCACTTCCCCGCCGAGCAGATCCGCCTTGATGAACCCTGGACGCCCTTTTACCGGGAAGGGAAATGGACGGCCTGGAACTGGTTCAGCATCGCCGTGACTCCGCAGAAATACGCGGATTTCTGGATGGTTACCTTCGGTAACCCGCGTCCCTCGAACATCCCGAAATCCGAGCGGGCCCGCGCGATGGACGCCCTGTTCCGCTACCGTTTCCCGCAAAACGCAGACGGATCATCTTGTTGACGCCAACAACATGATCGGGGCAGGAAAGGAGGCTAACGGGCCACGCCGACTGCGATCTTGCTCATGGCCGCCTGGACGTCCGCAGAATCCGGACGGAAATAGACCCGTTCAATTTCTTCGGAATCGTGTCCGACGATGAAGCGGCATAAATCCGGGGACACCCCGGCCAGGCGCAGGACGGTCACGGCGGTCGCCCGGAGGCTGTGGAAGCTCTTTTCCGAAAGCCGGTGACGGTCGCCTCTTACTTCCCCGGGCATTTCGCGGATGATTCCGTACGTTTTCAAGAGTGTGGTGAACTCCGTGGAAAGCTTATCGGAACGCCCGCCCGCATGGGCATGGCGAAGTGCCGCCAAAGGGAACACGTAATCGTTCACCCGGTTGAGCAGACGCCTTTCCAACACCTCTTTCAAGGGCTGGATGATCGGCTTGTTCATGCGGCGCCGGCTCTTCTGCGTGGTCATGAACAGGAAGGAGTTCTTCAAGTCAATCTGCTCCCATTTCAGCGTCGCCAGGTCTCCGAGGCGCTGGCCTCCGGTGTAGAGGCACACCCGCACCAGATCCGGCCATTCGTCCGGGAAGCATTCAATGATGGTATTTACTTCCTCCATCGTGAACGCGCCGCGCAGCTGCTTTTCCGCCTGGTGGTCCGACCGGGAAGGCATGACGCCCCGGAACGGATTCCGGGAAAGGATCTCCCGGTCTACAGCGACATTGAACGCCGTGGAAAGCGTGGACACGTAGCGGATGACGGTACCTGCGGAAACGCGCTCTAATTCAGTTTCTACAAAATCTTTAGCCATGCCTTTATTCAAGGCGGCCAGGGGCATATTCCGTCGGTCTCCGAGGTACGCCAGCAGCCGGCGGACGGCCATGCCGTCCCGCTCATAGGCCCGCTTCTTGTTTTTCCGTCCGTCCAGCCAGTCAAACAGGAACCGGCTCACCGTCATGCCGTTCATGGTGGCTTTCAGCACGCCCGCTTGATCTCCGGCAATGGCCTTCACCTTGTCCAGGTCAAAAACCCCATAGCGGGCTTCCTTCTCCATCTCCTGGGCGACGAGACGCGCCCGCGCTTCATTCTGGGACATGACCGATTTTTTATTCGCTCCCGGGAGAAGCGCCCTGGGAACCACGTCGATTCCGGTGGTTTTCCGCAGCTCTTTTCCGTCCAGAGACCGGAAGACGGCCACCCATTTATTGTTGCGTTTGATGATGCCTGCCATAGTGCTGTACAGTCCTTAGACAATGTACAGTCGCATGTACAGGGTACTTTTTTCTGTCAGGTGCTTTCAGGTGCGCTCAAAACTGCGCAAAACGTAGGAAAATCAAGACCCATTCCGTCGTGTGCTGACGAAAATTGGCATCGCGTACGGGACTCGAACCCGTGTTGCCCGCGTGAAAGGCGGGAGTCCTGGACCGCTAGACGAACGCGACTTGAACCGGCTTTGACAACATCTTGGAGGCGGGAGCGGGAATCGAACCCGCGAATAACGATTTTGCAGACCGTCGCCTTACCACTTGGCTACCCCGCCGCTGATGCTGTGCGCGGATACTAGGGAAAAGAACCGCGGGTGTCAATCTCGTTTTTGGAAAAGATGCTTTGTTTTTAAGTGAAGGACTCTCTGGAAACAGCCTTTTTCTTTGGCGGAACGGACAGAGAAGGAGAGAATGCTTGTTTTTTAAGGCATCATGATTGTGCGGCGGAATGCCGCCCGTGCCTGTTGTCAGATCTATATGGAGCAACTTTGTTCCAAAATGGCGTGAATCAGGATATAAAAATGCACCAGGAGTTTTTTTGCAAGTTCACGGCAGCACGTAAAATTAGAGGGGAGGTCGTTCCTCTTCGTTCCGAATGAGGGGGGACTACGCGTTAAACGTGTTGATGGGTTCAGGGAACGCCGCCAGAATACCGGAAGTCTGATGGTTCAGTCTTTCCAAAAAGTAAACAACAATAGCAATGAACAATTATATACCAATCAACAAGGCAGTTAATCCCGTCTGCATTTATCAAGGGAATGAGCCTCTTATCAGCAAGACGCTCGGAGTTGACGCGATGACGTTCAACTTTGACGGTTCGGCGTGCGAACACGCCACTTGCGCCGGAGCGCCGGAA